>OOBB01000269.1_pt1 | contig 30891 bp, 17 predicted proteins | sample 1671661 | NCBI WGS metagenome assembly OOBB01 (sample SAMN06348179, study PRJEB24527) | human gut metagenome | biome: human gut; feature: ankylosing spondylitis patient; material: feces | host: Homo sapiens | place: China | collected 2015-10
AGAATCTCGGTACAGTTACTAAAGTAATGGTAGGTGGCAAGGAAGTAGCCTTCGAGGTTCTCGAAGAGGGCACAGCCTTGAAGCTCACAGCTCCTACAGGTTTGGAGAATGGTGACTATGATATTACTTTGGTAGATGGCAGTGGTGTACAGTTCCCTTGCGGTACCATCAAGGTAACTACAGAGCCACGTCCATCTATGGAGAATACCCTCTGGGAAGGTGAGTTCTCTGTAACATGGAGTACACCGTTCGATGCCTTGAAGGATACCTTCCTCTCAAAGGTGAAGGCGGGTACTATCCTCCGTGTCTATGTAGATGGAAATGGTCAGGGTACCGCTGTTACCTCTTGGTGGAACAACATCCTTACAGGTAAGGGCGACCCAGAACGTGGCGACTTCATGGTGAATGGTCCTGCTACATGGGAGTTTGAACTGACCGACCTCTCTATCCAACTCTTGACTGAGCAGCAAGGTCTCCTCCTCGTGGGTGATGGTTACACCGTAAAGAAAGTAACTATTGAATAACATATTAGAAAGATTTCCGTTTTTATCATAAAACGTCAAACCTTTACTGTTTATGAAGAAAATATTATTATCTATTTCAATGTTGGCATTGGCTTATACAGCCAGTGCCAATGTTCCAGTTATCAAGAGCGACCCTAAGATAGAGGCTCAGGTAGAACAAACTCTGAAGAAACTCACCTTGGAGGAAAAGATAGGTCAGATGATGGAATTGGTGACCGACCTCTTTGGTGCCAACGACAAGAATGGTGTGTTCTATATCGACGAGCACAAGACCGATTCTATCCTTTCCCGCTATAAGATTGGCTCAATCCTCAACGCTCCAAATACCTGCGCACCAACCGCTAAGCAGTGGGAGAAGTATATCGCACAAATCCAGAAGATCTCAATGAAGCGCATCGGCATCCCTTGTGTCTTCGGTCTCGACCAGAACCACGGTTCTACTTATACACAGGGTGGAACCCTCTTCCCGCAGAACATCAATGTGGCTGCCACCTTTAATCGTGAGATAGCTCGCTGTTCGGCTGAGGCTACCGCTTATGAGACTCGTGCGGTGAGCGTGCCTTGGACTTACAGTCCTACCGTTGATCTCGGTCGTGATGCCCGTTGGCCTCGCATCTGGGAGAACTTTGGCGAGGATTGCTACCTCAGTTCAGAGATGGGCAAGGCGATGGTCTATGGTTTCCAGGGCAAGGACCCAAACAACATCGACCAGTATCACATTGCCACTTCAATGAAGCACTTCATGGGCTATGGTGTGCCTTGGACCGGTAAAGACCGTACGCCAGCCTATATCTCTCCTGCCGATTTGCGAGAGAAGCATTTCGCTCCTTTCCTGGCGGGTCTGCAGGCTGGAGCCTTAACCGTGATGGTGAATTCCGCTTCCGTCAATGGTGTGCCGATGCACGCCAACAAGGACATCCTGACAGGATGGCTGAAGGAAGAGACTGGATGGGATGGTGTGCTCATCACCGACTGGGCAGACATCAACAATCTCTATACTCGTGAGATGGTGGCAAAGGACAAGAAGGATGCGCTCCGCATCGCCATCAATGCCGGTATCGACATGATTATGGAACCTTATTCTTGCGATGCTTGTGGCTATCTTGTAGAACTGGTAAAGGAAGGTAAGATTCCGATGAGTCGCATCGACGATGCCTGTCGCCGTGTGCTTCGCATGAAGTACCGTCTTGACCTCTTCAAGAACCCAACCCAGAAACTCAAGAATTATCCTAAGTTTGGTGGTGAGGAGTTTGCCAAGCTCGCCTTGGAGGGAGCTACCGAAAGTATGGTGCTCCTGAAGAACGAGGGTAATATCCTTCCTTTGCAGCATGGCAAGAAGATTCTCCTTACAGGTCCTAATGCCAATCAGATGCGTTGTCTGAACGGTGGATGGAGCTATACCTGGCAGGGTCATCGTGCTGATGAGTTTGCCGGCAAGTACAATACCATCTATGAGGCATTCTGTAATGAGTATGGCAAGGAGAATGTTATCTTGAACCAGGGTGTAACCTATAATGAGAAGGGAAAATACTGGGAGGAGAACGAACCTCAGATTCAGGAGGCAGTGGCAGCAGCGAAGGATGCTGACGTCATCGTGGCTTGCATTGGCGAGAACTCCTATACAGAGACTCCGGGCAACCTGACCGACCTTTGGCTCTCAGAGAACCAGCGTAATCTGGTCAAGGCTTTGGCTCAGACAGGCAAGCCTGTCATCTTGGTGCTGAATGAAGGTCGTCCTCGTCTCATCGCTGACATCGAACCATTGGCACAGGGCATCATCAACATCCTTATCCCTGGCAACATGGGCGGCGATGCTTTGGCAAACCTGGTATCGGGCAAGTCAAACTTCAGTGGCAAGATGCCTTACACCTATCCTAAGGAAATCAATTCGCTCGCCAACTATGACTTCAAGAAGAGTGAGGAGGTGGGTACGATGGAAGGTGCTTACGACTACAATGCGAAGATTACCCAGCAGTGGGGCTTCGGATATGGTTTGAGTTACACCTCTTATCAATATAGCAACCTGAAGGTTTCCCAGTCTGACTTCCGCCACGGCGACATCATCAAGGTGAGCGTGGATGTGAAGAATACGGGCAAGGTGGCAGGCAAGGAGAGTGTTCTCCTGTTCAGCAGCGACCTTATTGCCAGCATGGTTCCTGATGGCCGTCGCCTCCGTGCTTTCGATAAAATAGAGCTTCAGCCGGGTGAAACCAAGACTGTTACTTTCGATTTGAATACCGATGATCTTGCTTTCGTAGGTTATGATGGCAAGTGGGTATTGGAAGAAGGCGATTTCAAGTTGATGATAGCCGACCAGACTGTCAATATCCATTGTGAGAAAACTTATCAGTGGCAATCGGCTAACCGATAACCCAATCATGATGGGAAATAGTAAAGTTAGTTTATCCTCAAATCCTACGAAACCCCTGAGCAACTTATTGTTGCTCAGGGGCTTATAAAAAATATTAAATTGTAGTGATGCGGAATTAAGGTAATACAATTATTTTAAGTAAAATGAATATAAGTAAAAGAAAAGTTTATGTTGTCCCAGAGGTGAGGATCGTAGAGGTTTGTCAGGAGAATCTGATGGACAATCCTGCGTCATGGTCTGACGGCTGGGGCAATAGGGAGCCGATTGTCGAAGGTAATCCTGATCCTGAACCTGATCCCTATGCCAAATGGCATGGTTTTAATGTGTGGGAAGATGATATTTAGTATTGATAATGTATTAAAAAATTATAAGATGAAACTCTTTTTCAGAATTTCGGTGCTTGTCTTGTGCATCTTGATGTCCTTGTCGTCTTTTGCTGACGATAAGAAGGATAGAATTAGGCCAGAGGAAATAGACTGGTCTGCTAATAATGAGAGTTTAGAGAAAATTGTCAGCACTTCGGCTGATCCGAACAAAATATATTTGTATGCAACAGGTCACAAAAAGTTTGTGACAGTGGGTGGCCGCTATGGAGCGCAGCCTATTCTGGCAGAAGTGGGTATGTACTTCTATGTAGAGAAGGTCTCCAACGATCCTAACGACAAACGTTATTACATCCACTCATGGGTGCATAATCCTACAACTGCTCACGAAAGCGGACTTGGCGACTATCTTGGTGTCGAGCCTACCATGAATAAGAATGAACAGTACATCTTTTCTGGGGATAATAAGTCCATTTATTTGTTTGTGGATCGTGGAAAGGACAATTACAATGATGAGCATACAATTTCTTCTCCTGAAAGGGTTCAATGGTATATTGAGCCTGTTGTTGGTACCACTAATGGTTATCAAATCTATTCTACGTGGAAAGACGATCAGGATGCTAATGCGCGAAATTATTACCTGGCTTATTACGCAGATCCTAATTCACAGAAGAAATTCCTGGTGGTTACTACGGACAAAAGTCAGGCTGAGACGTTCTATTTCATCAAGAGAGAGGACTACCGTAATGTCATTAATAGCCAGAATAAAAAGTATATCAATGTATCTGGTCTTGTGCGGGATGCTCGTTTCGAACGAAACAACAAGGGTATTGATGGTGATTTGCTTGGCGATTATAATCCTGAGTCAAAAAATGTTTGGCAGTTCCGTTACGACAGAAGCGACCATGCCTTTGTATTCCCAAATTTGCAGAATAATGTGGAAGAACTGGCGTATATGACGGCTTGGGTAGGCTCTGAAGGCAGTAAAGAGAAAAAAGGCAATTATTTGATTCAGAAAATTAAAAACTTGAAGCCGGGTCTTTATCGTGTCAATTGCCAAGGTTTTTATTTTAATCCTAAAAATCAGTACGACAAGGACAATACTTCTTTTGTTTTTGCCTCGCAAGATTATGATAATATAAGCAATCATCAGACAGCTCTGAAGACCATTGAACCCGCAGACTGGGATTTGATGCAGAATATGACCTATAATGGTTTAGTAACAGATGATGACTTGAAAGGTTATGATGATTATTCTATCAAGCATTGTGTCAATGCCGGTAAAATATTCGCAGAGAGAAATCCTTATGAAGACAAGGATGTGGACCATCGTAAGTACGACAACAGTGTGGCAGTCCTCGTAGAGGCGGATAAAGACTCAAAGACGGGTACGGGTACTCTCTACATCGGTGCTGGCAAGAAAGCCAACGGGGAAGGCTATGCCTTTTTCGACAATTTCCAACTTTTCTATATGGGAGACAAGCAGTGGTATCTCGATGCTACGAACAAAAGCACCTCTGAGTTTGCCATAACCCAGAACACCGATGGTTACTACACTCCAAGTGGCATCAACCACAATCTTGAGGGTGAGAACCATTATGAATACCCCGTTACTTACAACATACGCCGCTACTTCAACGTGGGCAAGTGGGAAAGCCTTATTCTTCCTTGCACACTGACGGGCGACCAGGTAAAACAGACATTCGGAGGCGACAAGCAGGTGCAACTCAGTGTCTTTGACAGTGTGGACAGAACCTGTGTCAAATTCAGGAAAGTTGATCTTAATGAGGAGGGTATCGTTGCTGACACGCCTTATATCATCAAGGTGGAAAAGGAGGCCGATATCAAGACAAAGACGGATGAATACACATTCCCTTGGGGTATCAATACCACGGTAAAGGTAAATGGACCTATCTATCAGGTAAAGGGTGTTGTTCCTCCTACAAATATTGGTGATGACGTGACAATAGTAAAGAAAACTATTGGTGGTGATGAGGTTAAGTTCTGTGGCTTCTATTACAAGCCAAAGTTCGCTCCTGCTCATGCATACGTGGTAAATAACGGTGATATGTATCATCTTAGTTCTGACTGGAACAACTTTGTGGGTACAAGTTGGTATGTCACCATAACAGATGCACAAGGCAATGCCAAGGCGCTCTCGTTCAGCTTTGATGGTGATTCTTCTACGACAGCCATAGAGAACGTGACAAGACAAGAGGACGCTGCGGTTCAAACCGATGGGTTTGTTTATAACCTGAGCGGGCAACGCGTGGGCACCCGTAATAATATGAGCAATCTTTCTTCTGGCATATACGTCGTTGCTGGTAAGAAGTTTGTTGTTAAGTAATGTATGAACGTCAAATCAAGAATGTAATAGAGAAGAGCATTATTGAAAAATATATTTATATGAAAATAATGAAGCCTGCTTCAATGCGTGTTGAAGCAGGCTTCGTTGTTGATTGAAGTAAGTTTCGATGGCGAATGAAGCTTACTACGTTTTTATGCTCATTTGTATTCCTTTATGCTCCGTGGAAGAGGTATTCCTTTTGAATCTTCTCCGTGAGTCGAGTAAAGAGTTCTTCCACCAATTCATCTGCCACTTCGATGGCGTGGTTCAGAACCCCATCTGAGAAGTGCTGCAAGAGGTCTTGGGCTTTTATCGGGCTTTCCTTGTAAAGCTTCAAGTACTCTGTTTCCATCTCCTTCTGACGTTGGTCGTTCTCAGCCTCCAACTTGGCGTAAGCATCCTTGATGATAGGAGCGAAGGCATTATAGTCGGTCATGCCGAGTGTCATCACCTTGCGGAAACGCCAGTAGGCACTGTTGTCCTTGCATCTGCCATTAGCCACATGGGTGTAAAGCTCAGGGAAGGTTTTTACTCCCTGGTAGAGTGGGAGGAAGACGCTGAGGTCGCCCATGCCGAATGCGACGTAGGTGATGTGACCTATGGCATGAGGCAAATCCTCTCTTACCTGGATGATGTGGGTCTGCGTGGTGCGGAAGATAGATACTGGGCGATAAGGCTCTTTTCCATTCTCATGCAGATATGGATCATGATTGGTATGGTCATAATGGAAACGGAAGGCGGTGCGGAGGTCGGTGAGCGAGATCTTATGCGCAGCCTTGGCAAAGACAGGGAAGGTATTCTTGGTGACATCATTCTGGATGGCTGGTGAGAACATCTGCTGTAAACCCCATACACGTGGATAGTTATAGGTGATGTCGAGTTCCTCATCACGAGAGTATGCCTTATGGAAATCGAACTTCGCCTTACCATGCTTGTCTTTCTCTGCCTCGGCATCATTTGGATCGTAAAGACCATTCTTCTCGGCAAACTCTATCAAGTCGGGTGCTGCCATGAAGTTCTCCTTGTCCTCTGGTGCGTAATCACGGAAACGGCTTTGGTTACCGGTAACGAAGTACTGGTCCTTTGGCATACGGCAAGCCAACCACTTATGTCCGCAAGCATTCTCCAGATACCATATCTCCTTGTCGTCGATGAATCCGATGCCGAATCCTTCTGCCGAACCATATTGCTCGATGAGCTTGCCCAAGCGTGCAGCTCCTTCACGAGCGGTGTGAACGTATGGCAAAACGATATTGTAGGTGCAGTTCTCGGCAAGTCCATTCTTCACGTATGGGTCAAAGGCAAGTGCTTTATCGCTTGAAAAGATGGTCTCTGTTGAACTCATGCCCACGCCAGCCGTATTGAATCCTGCGCTTCCCCATTCGCCAGGGAATTGGTAATCTGGCAATCCTGTATATCCCAAAGCCTCCTTAGGCAGTGGACAGCGGAATTTGCTGTCCTTTGCCACAAATTCCTCAGAGCCAAACTTTGTATCCTCATGTACTTCGATGTTGATGGCCATCAGCGCATCGAAGTCGCTGGAACGGCAAAGGTATTTGGCGCCATCTGCACTCTGCTCTTCGCCTACGATGATGGTGGTACACTCAGAAGGCAGCTTGCTGGCTCTCTTCTCTACATTCTCGAAAGAATTGTTTATTTCTTTTTTCATAATCGTTATGTTTTATGAATTTTATGGCTGCAAAAATACAGTTTTTCTTTTAAAGTGCAAGATATTTTCAGCAAAATTAAACTTTAAGTTCTGTTGCGCAGTGTGCAGCAGAGAATATTCAAGGCATAAAAAGTAAACCAAAATCAGTTCGCTCCAGGGGATATAGTCAAGGTGAGTGTGGATGTAAGGAATAAGTTAAATAACTACAAGAATCTCCTTGGAAGTTTGGCATTATGCTTTTAAAACATTATTTTTGCAAAACGTAATAATTGAGCCCACTTTAAAAAGGAATAGATACACCTACCATAATGTATTAAAAGGTTATTATGACACGGTTGCAATAAAGACTGAGCCCACTTAAAAAAGTACAGAATCATATCTTTTGCCTTTGTAACTTATTGATAATCAATAGAACGTTTTCGACAAAATGACTTTTTCAAGTGGGCTCAGTAAAGATTTTACGGATAAAGTGAAATTATCACTAAATACAGACGCAAAATTGCAATTTCAATTCGATTTATCTTTTGAACAACTCTCATCTGAAATAATGAGAGTTGTTCAAACAATAAATTGGCAAGCTAATTATAGGTAATTTAGATTTTTTGAAGAAATTCTGCAAGATTAGCTTTTTCATCTAATCCTAGTTTCTTTCTTAATCTATAGCGATTAATTTCAACTCCTCTGACTGAAATGCTAAGGAGAGGTGCTATTTCTTTAGACATAAGATTCATTTTGATGTAGGCACATAACATCTTGTCTTTGTAAGTGAGTTGAGGATATTTAGTGTCGAGTTTCTTGAAGAAATCATCATGTACCGCATTGAAGGAACTTTGGAAGTTGTCGAGATCACCATCATGTTCCATATTGGTATCTATCTGGTTTATGAGTCGTAACATACCCCGTCGAATGCTAACCAAATTTCCCTCGTTTATAGTACGTGATAGATTTTCTGCGTCTTTCTTGATTTTCTGCAGAATTTCATTTTTCCTCACTACGTTGAGAGTAGTTTTGATTAACTCATCTGACTTATAGTTGAGTTCATTGCGCAATTTTTCCTCTTCAAGTTTGCTTATTTGCTTTTGTTTCTGGTCTATATCCTTTTCTAATACATACTTTTGCCGGCTCATCTCTGCATCTTTTAATTGAATGAGGCGTTTTCGTCCCTTTTTATATCGAAGGTAACTATAGTAAACGCTGCTTGCTATTACTACAATATAGAAAACATAAGCCCACCATGAACGGTACCATGGCGGAAGTACTTTTATGCGAATGCTGGTTATGATATCTTTGTCATGTGAATCTGGGCGAATCTTTACTTTAAAGATATAATCGCCTTCAGGTAAGTCAGTATATTCTTTTTTTGTTGAAGAAGTATATTTGCTCCATGACTTATCAAAGCCTTCTAATATGAATGAGTATGAGATGGCTTTTGTTGGGCAGAAGTTGTTGCAGCCATATTCTATTCGGAAAGAATTGTCTTTGTATTTCATTTCAATAACTCTCTCATTATTGCCATGAACAAGCCTGTTGGAAAAGATAATAGAGTCTTTGCCATTGGTCGTATATATTTTCCGGATAAAAAGAGATAATTTGTCTTTTACAGTTTCATGCTTCGAAGTATTGAGAAGTGCAAAGCCATCTTCTGTTCCGATGAAAAACTGATATGAATTTGCCGAAAATACATCTTCAAAGTCTTCTATCATGGCATCATTCCAAAAAGAATGCTTGGTATGCTGTTGCTGATTGTAGCATTTCAAAATACCATTGGCTACATACCAGATGTTTCCGAAAGAATCTTCTTTGATGTAAGTGTATGCACAATGTCCATCCAGAATCTGCTCTAGATGTTCGTCTCGTTGTAAAATGTCTTTCTCTGTATTATAGCGGAAAAGACCTTTGCGAGAGGCAATGATAAGATCATAACCGATTTGGGTAATATATACATTATCACCCTTTGGTAGTTGCTGATTATTGTAATTCTTCTGTCGTAAGACCTTTGTATACTTGGAATTTAAAGTAATCTTCCAGACGCCATCGCTTTTATTGGCAATCCAAACCTGATTGGATTTTGGGACTAAATACATGGTCTTTGCGGATAGGTTAACCTTTGGTATGTTATTCGTCACAACCCATTTTCCCCCTATTTTTCGCATTACTTCCAGTCCCCAATAAGTTCCAATAAGCATAATATTGGAATCTAAACTACAGGATTGGACATGCCAAACGCCGCGTTTATTAAACATTTCCGTCTGGTTGCCATCAATTATTCCAAAGAAACTTCTTCCTCCACAGAACAGTTTTCCGTCATGTTGGTATATGCAGTGAACCTGTCCTGTCATATTAGAGAGAGCATGTAGGTTAATAGGCACATTGATTGCATTAGGCATACTCATGGTGAAAAGGCCTTGATTTGTACCTAAATATAAGTTGTTCCTATATACTGATGAGCAATATCCTGCACCGATACTTGAGAGTTTACTGTTGAGAAAATACAGTTGGGTGTTCAGCGAAACATAATCGATGCCGTTATCTAAACCAAGCCATAAGTTTTTTTCTTTATTAAACCTAAGAGATAATATAGACTTATTTTGCAAACCGTTTTCTATGCCTATTTTTTCTATCTGTTGGGTTTTTATATTGATAAGCAGTAATCCGTCACCTGAAGTTCCAATGGCTAAAAGATCATTACAGATATGGGCACAGGTTACGTGATGCTGGAAAAGATGGTTGTCTATTGTAGTGAAAGGTCTGCTAAATACTTTTCCGTCATATAAATATGTACCATGTTCTTGTGTGATAATGAGTAATTTGCCTTTGTAAGGCAAGAATTCAACAATCTTATTTTTGTTTAAAAAACTAGAGTTTGGAATATGTACGATTTTCTTGTTTATGATGTAAGATATTCCTTGCCTATTACTGAAATAGAGCTTGTTTTTTACGGGACCTGAACATGATACTCCATTGCAGTCAATAGGTATAATCTTTGAGTTTTCGTAGCAAAAAATATACCTATCACCTTGAAAGTAAATTCTATTATCAATGATGTGTATATTCCAAATGTTAGAAACAATCTGTGGATTAAGCCCAGATGATAGACTATGATAATCCAGCCCTCCAATTCTATTGGTAGAAAAATAACCAAATTCCTTTTGTGCTCCAACATATATACGTTTATCACTGTTTATCTTCAAAGATCTCATTTTGGCAAGGTGAGGAAGGGCATAGAGATTCCAATATACACCATCAAATTCAAGTAATCCTTTATTGTTGGCGAAGTACATCCAACCGTTGCTGTCTTGTTCTATGTTCCAGTTTTGACTGGCAGCATTGTAGGTATGACGATTGAAATTGGCAACAGGACGTTGCCAATACATCTGCGCTTGTAATGAGGGCGTTAATAGCAGTAGAAAGATAATAATAATATATTTAAACATACTTTTATTTTGTTGTTGTTTGTAATGAAAGATGCAAAGATACATAAAAAAAAAGATTTCTCCAAATAAAAGCATGAAAAAGTTTGTAGTGGTAAATATTTGCGTAAGCTGTTGATAATGAGAAGTATTTATTTTCGCAGAGAAAGTGATGATGTAGTTGAAGAGTGCATTTATAGTATTTGTGATGTAGTGGAAATTGGACAACTAATGATAAAAAAGACTATCTTTGCCAACGAATTATTTGTCCTCGGACAGTAATGTTGTCTGATATGAGGGTACTCTCTTTTCTTAGAATAGTGTGTCGGGATACAGACGTAAATGGTATCTAGGATAAGGAGATGAACATCCTTCTCTTTCTTGACAATGAATATTTAGTGACTAACAATTAATAATTATTTATGAAAATGAGCAGTTTAAAACCAAAAACCGTTTACCGTAGATTGTTATCTCTGCTGGTGCTGTCGCTGGTGTGTTCACTTGCGCTTGCTCAAGGTGGTTTGATGACAGTAAAAGGTAAAGTAGTTGATGTGGCTTCGGAAGAAGTACTCATCGGAGTAACAGTAAAGGAAGTTGGTAGTAGTCGAGGGACGGTTACAGATTTGGATGGTAACTTCGTGTTGCAGGTTAAACCTAATTCTTCTGTTGAAATCAGTTATGTAAGTTTCAAAACCAAGACTTACAAAGCTAATGCTATACCTAAGATTATTCGACTGGAAGAGAGTGTAGAGGCAATATCTGAAGTAGTGGTAGTAGGTTATGGCTCACAAAAGAAAGTTAATCTTTCGGGATCTGTTTCTGCTATTGAAGGCTCAAAGTTGGCTTCCCAACCAGCTACAGATGCAGTCTCTGCGCTGCAGGGACAGATGCCGGGTGTAACTATTTTGCGTTCTAGTGGACAGCCTGGAAGTGAAACTTCAGGAATGCGTATTCGTGGATTCTCTTCAGCAAATAGTACATCTGCTTTAGTTTTGATTGATGGTGTAGAAGGAGACTTGGCATTGGTCAACGCTGATGATATAGCTTCCATTTCGGTCTTGAAAGATGCTGCAGCTTGTGCAATTTATGGTGCTCGTGCTGCTGCAGGTGTAGTTCTCGTAACAACTAAGAATGGAACAGAAGGAAAAGCTAAGGTAACTTATAATGGATACTTTGCTTTCAATACTCCTGGTAATATGCCTGAACGACTTCCTGCATGGGAAGAGCAGAATATGATTAATATTGGCCGCATGAATAATGGCGGAAAAGTAGAATGGAACGACGAACAGAGTGGTTGGGTCGGTAATCCTAATTTTAATTATCGTCCAAATAATAGTAACGGCCGCTGGGATTTATTTGAGGCAACCAACTGGGTTGAAGAAGGAACCCGTGATTTCACCACCCAGCAGAACCATACGGTAGCAGTGTCTGGAGGTACCAAGAACTTGAATTATATGGTATCAGGAAAGTACTATACCAAGAATGGTCTATTGCGATATGGTCCAGACGCCAATGAACGTTGGAGTTTAAATACCAAGGTGAATGCTAAACTTAATAAGTACGTCACTTTAGGTACTCTGGTAAGATATCAGTCTACCCGTACAGCCCAGAGTTCTTATGGTGCAGGTGGAATATTTAATCTGCTTTATTCTACCCGTGGACGCCAACCTATCTACAATCCTTCAGAGGATATTAATGATAGTCCTTATAATGGTGATTTGCAGGTGAATGCTATTGATATTATGAAGAATGGTGGTGCTAACCGTTCCAAGTATGAAGCCTATACAGGAAAAGTTTCTTTGAAGGTGGATAATCTTGTTAAAGGTTTGCATTTAAATTTGAATCTGTCCCGTTTGGCTGGTGTTTATACCAATAGTAACGAGAAGCGTATGCTCGTTTGGTATGATAGAAATGCTGATAAGGTTCGTTCTAAGGTTAACGACCCAAACTCTCTGTATAGGCAAAAAAATACCTCATATCAGGATTTGGCAGAGTTCGTTGCCAATTATGAAACTACCATTGCCAAGAAGCATAACTTCAATGTTCTCGGTGGTATGAGTTATGAGAATTATCGTAAGGATCAGATGGATGGAACCGTGAAGAATTTACTTTCAAACGATTTCTTCTCTTTTAACTATTATGATGCTTCAGAAGCAACTAATACTTCTATAGGAGATTATATCGGAACCTGGTCAATGATGTCGTATTTTGGTCGTCTCAACTACAATTACGATGAAAAATATCTCTTTGAGACCAATGTTCGTTATGATGGCAGTTCTCGTTTGGCACCAGATAAACGTTGGAAGGTGTTCCCTTCTGTTTCTGCTGCTTGGCGTTTGAGTCAGGAGAATTTCTTGAAGGGGATTACATGGCTTAGTAATTTAAAACTCCGAGCATCTTGGGGCCAGTTGGGTAATGGTGCGGTTCTTGGTATGTATGATTATATACCAACCATTAATAATGGAAATTATATGGGTGAAAAGTTCTTCTATCAGAAGAATCTTGCATCTACTGATAAAACATGGGAAACAATTTCCACAACCAATATTGGTGTAGACTTTGGTGCTTTAAATAATCGTTTGACAGCGTCTTTTGATTATTATTGGAAGGTTAATGATGACATGCTTTCTTCATTACAGATGCCTCATGTAATCGGTATTGGTGTTCCTAATGTAAATGTCGGAAAACTGAAGACCTGGGGCTGGGATTTTGAAATAGCCTGGCGGGATAAGATCAAGGACTTTAGCTATCAGGTATCTTTCAATCTCTCTGATAGTCAAAACCGCTTGGAGAAATATGATGGAGCTAATGTCATAAGTGAAGGCAACAGAGCACTTCTTGAGGGCTATGAAATGAATACAATTTGGGGCTATAAGACAGATGGGTATTGGACTAGCCGTAATGAATATTTGGCATACAAGGAGGCACATCCTGGTTATAAGAGTTTTAATGACGGTAAGGTCTCAGGTGGTGATGTGAAGTATCTTGCTCAAGGCAATCCAGACCATCAGATTGGTGCGGGTTCTGGTACTAAGGAAGATCATGGAGATCTGGTATATCTTGGAAATTCTAACGCTCGTTACCTGTATGGATTTAACATTTCTGCACAATGGAAAGGTTTTGATTTTTCAATGATGTTTCAGGGTGTAGGAAAACGCAAGATTATGATTGATGCCGCAGCAATAGCACCTTTCTATACGACATACCAGATGCCGTGGACGATTCACCGTGACTATTGGACCGAGGATAATCAAGATGCATTTTGGCCACGTCTCTATGATTATAAGACCAATAACGGTGGAGAAAACTTCAATTTCCGTCCATCAGACAAATGGGTGCAGGATGCATCCTACTTGAGATTGAAGAACATTACTTTGGGTTATACAATTCCTTATACAAAAAAATATGTGAACAGTGTACGTGTATATATTACAGGCAATGACATTTGGGAACATTCAGATTTATTGAAGGTATTTGACCCAGAGGCAGGCAACAATGTTGGCCGCAACTATTATCCATTTTTCCGGACGTGGGCGTTCGGTGTAAATATAACTTTCTAAATAGAAAATACAATGAAAAAGATATTTGTTCTAATTGCCTTTGCATCCTTGGGATTGACAGGGTGTGAATTGGACAGGTTGCCAGAGACAACCTTGGCCGATACTAATTTTTGGAAGTCTGAAAATGACTTTCGAGGAGCATGTAACAAATTATATGTTGATCTAGGGGGATTCTGGCAGGATACTCGTTCTGATGAAATAGTATCTACATCTCCAAATTCCGTATCAACCGGTAACAGAACTGTGCCAGCCACTTCTTCTGATTGGACAGATCCATATAATAAAATAGGTGTAGCCAACAATATTATTAAGCAGATAGGTGCTTCGGCACAGGCAGAAACTGTCAAGAATCGTTGGATAGCAGAGGCTTGTTTCTTCCGTGCATTCCATTATTTTGATTTGGTCAAGAAGTATGGTAATGTCCCTTTGATATTAAAGCCTTTTACTTCCACCTCCGATCCAGATATCTATACGGAGCGTACTCCTCGTGAGCAGGTAATTCAGCAATGTTATAAAGATCTTGACTTTGCTTATGAAAATCTGCCAGATATAGACAAGCTGAGCGATGCTGTCAATTGGGGACGTGTTTCAAAATCTGCAGTTTTAGGCCTGTTGACCCGTATAGGTCTTTACGAAGGCACCTTCTCAAAATACCATAACTTGGGAAGCGATTATAAACTTCATCTGAAGAGAAGTATAGATGCTGCAGCGTTGTTGATTGCAAGCGGTAAGCATAGCCTGTATCCAGATTTTGAAAAAATGTTCCTTTTTGATGGTGAGGGACGTCAGAACCGAGAGAATGTATTTGTTAAGGTTTATGGTCCTAATGGGGCTGGTACTACCACTCATAATAATTCACGCACATTGGAAAATTCTGTTTCTGTTACGCGCTATGTTATCGACCAGTTCCTCTATACGGATGGTTTGCCAAGGGAGATGTCCCCATTTACGATTCAGAATGAAACACATTATAATGATGTTTTTGAAAATCGTGATCCTCGTCTGGCGATGACTTGCTATAAGTATAATGAAGATGCTTATAAGGGTGGTTATACTCCATTTAATAATGCTCATGGTTTTGGTTACCCTATTAAAAAAGGATTCATGTATGATGAGTGGCAGTTAAATGGAAAGGCAACGGTTGACAAGATGATTATCCGTTATGCTGAAGTTCTGCTTTCATATGCCGAAGCTCTCTATGAATACAATGGTTTCATTTCTGATGAACAATTGGATATAACAGTCAATACTGTTCGTAAGCGAGCAGGTATGACTGCCAGATTGACCAATGAATTTGCGGAACAGAATGGCTTGAACATGCTTGATGAAATTAGAAGAGAACGCTTGGTTGAATTTGTTGACGAAGGTATCCATTATGATGATATCATACGCTGGAAAACAGCAGAGAAGGTTCTGCCTGTCTGCATTCTTGGTATGAAGTACATTGAGGGCGAGACTACTGCCAGTCGTGAGGATTTAGCCAAACGATTGACAACAGAGAATGGAATGTTCAATGGGAAGAAGGTTGCCGGTCAGGCTGATCTATATGTCATAGAGGCAGAAGATACCCGCAGCTTTGATCCTGCTCGCGACTATTATTATCCTATACCAACTTATGAGATTGCGACAAGTAAAGGAGTGCTTGATCAAAATCCTAAGTGGTAATATGTTTTACGGTTTAAAATTGAAGACATGATGAAAAAATTATTATATTGCATATTGATACTCATTACCGGCTTCACTGTAGTGAGCTGTAGTGACGATTCATGGGGGAGTGAAGGAGAGCTAGAAAAGCAACATTGGTACTTCTTTGGCTTTGAGCAATGGCATACAAAGCCTAATGATATAAAAAAGGATGTGAACCAAGGTGAAACTCTCGTCATCCCAATGCATTTTTGGAGTGAGCGTCCTCAAAACGGTGTTCATGCAGAAGTTGAATATTTCATAGTGACGTCCTTACAATTAGGTGTTGACTTTCAGATAGTCAACGAATCGGGGACTGTCATTGCCCCAGAGACAGATGGCGGTTACAAGATGGTCTGGCCAAACTGTGAAAAAGGGACTCAAAATGTTTATTTGAAGGCTCTTCAAGGTGCAAAAGGAAAGATTACCTTGCAGACATGGAATCCAACTCGTAGTGGTGATGATAATATATCTACTACAAATACCATTATTATTGATCATGGTGATTACAAGGTTTCAGCCTTCACACAAAACTATAAAATGGAAATCAATATTAAATAGTTAATAGTTATTCATGAAAAATAAAATGTTTATTACCATTTGTGCTTTGCTGACAATGTCGGCAAGCACATTTGCTCAATCCATCCTGGATGCCAAACAGCTAGCTTATGCCAAGGTACATTTGAAAGATGCTGCTTATAGTCAAGCGTTTAGAAACTTGGTAAGTCTGGCGGATGGTGATTTGTTGCTAAAACCACCTACGGTGATGACAAAGGAATATATTCCTGCCAGTGGTTCCAAACATGATTATGTAAGTTTGGCCCGTTATGCTTGGCCTGATGAAACTCAACCAAACGGACTTCCTTATGTCATGCGGGATGGTGTGTCAAATCCGGAACTGAAAAAATTTGATCGTAATAAACTTTCTGCCATGGCGAATGCAGTATACCGTTTGTCTTTGGCTTATTACTTTTCTGGAGAAGAAAAATATGCCCAAAAGGCAACCGAACTTATAAGAGTCTGGTTCATAGATAAGAAAACGAAGGTAAATCCTAACTTACGCTTCGCACAGCATATTCCTGGCAAAGCAGATGGAAGATGCTATGGTGTTATCGACGCTTACTCTTATGTTAAAATGCTGGATGGAGTTCAATTGTTAGAAAAATCAAAGTCTTTCACGCAAAAGGATTCTAAACTGTTGAAAGCCTGGTTCTCGCAATTATTGAAATGGTTACTGACTCACCCGCAGGCCATTGAAGAAAGCTATCAGAAGAATAATCATGCTACAGCTTATGATGTGCAGGTTGCGGCCTATGCTCTTTACACAGGGAATAAGAAAGTGTTTAGTGATATAGTTGATAATTTTTCTAAGCGCCGTATTGCTACTCAGATCATGCCTGATGGCAAACAACCTTATGAGTTGCGCCGTACGCTGGCTTTTGGCTATTCACAGTATAACCTCACACATATAATTGATCTCATGCTGATGATTAAACATCAGGGGGTGGATTTCAGGCAGTACTGTGTTAGTGGCGAACATAGCTTTTTCAAAGCCATGGATTTTCTTGCTCCCTATATGGGGAAGTCTGTGAGTGATTGGCCTTATCAGCAAATAAGCGGCTGGGAAGATAAGCAGCAGGAAATGGCCAAGGATTTTTATCGTACCTATCTACTTGATGAGAGTCGCAAAGACTATTTTCAAATTTATCGCAATGTGAAGATGCGTGATTGGCGCGATTTGTTTGTTCTTACATACGAGAAACCAACTAAATTGGACAATGCTATGGCGAATGCAGACGAACAGTTGCATTATGCTTTGAAATGTACTTCGGAAGCCCGTAAGACAGCCAAGGGGAACAAGGTTAATCCTCGTAGTATTGATAAAGACGGAAATCTGGTGTTAGTAGGGCCAAAGGATTGGTGCTCTGGTTTTTTTGCCGGTACACTCTGGCAGATGTATCAATATAGTCACATGCAATTTTGGCGTGAGAATGCTGTAAGCAATACCTGGTTGATAGAGAGTGCAAAATGGCATAAAGGCACTCATGACCTGGGCTTTATGATTGGAGACAGTTTTGGCAAGGCATATCAGTTGACGGGTGAACAGAGCTATCGTGATGTAATGCTTCAAGCAGCTCGTACGCTCTGTACCCGTTATTCTCCAAAGGTTGGTTGCATTCGGTCTTGGGATCATAATGCTGACAGATGGACATTCCCGGTAATCATAGATAACATGATGAATCTGGAGATTCTCTTTGAAGCCTATAAGTTAACGGGAGATAAGAGTTTCTATGACATTGCAGTAAGTCATGCCAATGTAACAATAAAGAATCACTTCCGTGATGACTATTCATCTTATCATGTGGTAGACTATGATCCTGTGACGGGAACTGTTCGTTCTCGTGTTACTCACCAAGGATATAGTGATGATTCTTTTTGGAGCCGTGGACAGGGATGGGCACTTTATGGTTATACTATGTGCTATCGTTATACCCACGATCTGCGTTATCTTGAGCAGGCTAAGAATATTGCCAAATTTCTCTTCTCGCTTAAAAATATGCCGGAAGATGGTATCTTCTTTTGGGATATGAAAGATCCTTCAATTCCTGATGTGCCACGCGATGCATCGGCAGCAGCCTTAGTTGCATCTGCATTTTATGAATTGCAAGCATACGTGGGTGCAGAACTCGGTAAGCAGTATATTGCATATGCGGATAAAATAGTCAATTCGCTAATAGACCATTATCAGGCACCTGTTGGAAGCAATCAGGGATTCCTTTTACTCCATTCTACAGGTAATAAACCTGCTAATAGTGAGATTGATGTACCGATCAATTATGCAGACTATTTCTATATGGAAGCTTTAAGAAGGAAATCAATGTTGGTGAACTAATTTGCTATCAACTATATGTTCAGAATGAGGCGAAACGGTTATGTTTCTGCTTATTCTTATTGTTAGTACGACTGGAGGACCTCAGAGTCCTCCAGTCAGTTAACTGTAATTGAGAATAATTGCTATTGGAGCTGTATCTTCTCCAAGACATGAATATAAAACTTATGAATCATGAAAAGAATTTTTCATTTTATCCTATTAATGATATTTCCATTTACTTCACTCAGTGCAACTGATGTAATTTCTGGACGACACCGAATTGATGCAGATTGGCAGTTTATCCGGCAGGATATGGCAAATGCATGGGAGGTGTTTCGTCCAGTTCAAGCAGGTAAACCGGAAAGTGTTCCTTTATGGAGCAATATCAATCTTCCTCACTGCTGGAATGAAACGGATGCAGTCAATCCTGATGTTAATTATTACCAGGGATATGGATGGTATCGTAAACTGGTGAACATCCAGAATCCATATCGTGGAGGTAAAACTTTATTGGAATTTGAAGGGGCAGGGCAGAGTACGCAGGTTTATGTTTTTACCCAATTTGCAGGAAGTCATATAGGTGGCTATGACCGTTGGAAGGTTGATATTACCGATGCAGTGAAGAAGTTCATGCAGTCCGACGATGCTAAACGGTTTGATGGTAAGATTCCCATAGCTGTACGTTGTGATAATAGTAGAAATGTAGAACGCATACCTTCATCCATGTCCGACTTTAATATTTACGGAGGTCTTTATCGCCATGTAAACCTATTGTATCAACCTTCTGCAGCATTGGAAGAAATCCGGATGAATGCAGATTTGATGGAAAAGCAGATGACAGTAATGCTGCGTTTTTCAAATACCGGTGCAGAGGCTTTTCTGCGCCTTTTGGATCCACATGGTAAGGTTACGTACCAAAACAAGCAACCTATCCATATCACAAAGAAGGATTTGGATATCCCAATTCCTGTTATGAAACCCAAAATTTGGGATGTAGATCATCCGCAACTTTATACACTGGAAGTAAAACTTAAGGTAGGTGATGAAGTTGCAACTTATTCTGCAAAGACGGGGTTCCGTTCTTTTGAATTCAAGGAGCATGGTCCTTTCTACCTAAATGGAAGACGCCTTCTTTTGCAGGGGACGCATCGTCATGAAGATCATGCTGGTGTTGGAGCTGCTATGACAGATGAGCAAATTCGCAATGAAATGAAGCAGATAAAAGATATGGGAGCCAATTTTATCCGTTTAGGCCATTACCAGCAATCTGACTTGGTTCTTCAGCTTTGTGATTCTCTCGGTATATTGGTCTGGGAAGAAATCCCTTGGTGCCGTGGTGGACTTGGTGGTTCCGAGTATCGTTCTCAGTCAGAACAGATGCTTGTCCATATGATAAACCAGCATTTCAATCATCCTTCTGTCATTTTATGGGGGCTTGGAAACGAGAATGATTGGCCTGGTGATTTTCCTTCTTTTGATAAGGTGAGCATCCATTCATTTATGTCACATCTGAATAATTTGTCTCATCAGTTAGATTCTTCTCGTAAAACAACGATTCGCCGTTGTGAATTCTGTAGTGATATTACAGATGTTTATTCTCCGTCAATCTGGGCTGGATGGTATGGTGGTGGGATGCGAGACTATCGCCAAATGACAGAAAAGGCAATTGCTAGGTATCCTCATTTTCTGCATGCAGAATGGGGAGGAGATAGTCATGTTGGACGTTTTTCAGAGCGTACAGATTTGGAGAATGTTATAGCGGGAGATAAAAATGGTGATTGGTCAGAGACCTATATGGTACATCTTTTCGACTGGACACTGAAAGAACAGCAAATGATGCAAAATCTTACGGGTACAGCTTTTTGGACTTTTAAGGATTTTTCTACTCCACTTCGACCAAACAATCCAATTCCGTATGTCAATCAAAAGGGTGTTGTTGAGCGTGATGGTACGCCAAAAGAAAGCTATTATGTTTTTCAATCATATTGGAGTAAGAAGCCAATGATTCATATATATGGTCATAACGTACCTACTCGCTGGGGAAAAACAGGTGAGGAAAAAGAGGTGTTGGTTTATTCCAATTGCCGTAAGGTAGAATTGTTTGTGAATGGAAAATCACAGGGTATAAAATGTCGTGATCTCCAAGATTATCCTGCAACAGGTTTTCATTGGAATGTTATTCTAAAGAAAGGTAAAAATAAAATCAATGCAGTAGGAATTATTGATGACAATCAGCTTTTAAAGGCCAAAGTTACTGGCAGTAATGTTCTTACGGATGTTATTATGCAAGAATATCAAACCTCTCTTTGGGGAAATCCCGATCATATACGTCTAGCATCTTATCCAATTGATAACAGAAAAATGAAAGGGACAGCAAATAATACAGAAAACAGGGAAGTGATGATTGAGGCACAAGTGGTGGACGCTAATGAAAATAAATGTTTAGATAATCATGATTTTGTCGTTTTTGACGTTGTTGGTGATGCTAAATTAGTTGAAAACCAAGGTACATCTACTGGTTCTCGTAAGATACAAACCAGCAATGGGCAAGCACGTATAAAAGTCCGCATGATAGAGTATAAAGATAATGCAGACATGAAAGATTCTGAGCATAGCGCTGTTGTGGCCGTTAAGATGTTAGGACTTCCTACAGCATACATTAAAATTTTTTAGCTTATTACGCTACTCTAGTGAATGCAAAAACGCATCTCCTGGCAGATAATCTGTTGAAGGGCGATAATAGATAAAGGAGACATGTTGGAGGCATCATCGGAAAAGAACTCGTTAAATGAACTGTTTTAAACAGCCTACGTCCTCATCGACTCAATCATTAAAAAGTTTGTAATGATGAAGAAAATAAGCAAAATCAAGTTTATGCTTTATTAACGAGAAGTTTTCTATAGGGGTGCTGAGTAGTTACAGTTAAATGCAGAAGAGTTAAATATCTACAAGAATCCCCCATGATGTTTGGTGTTATGTCTTGAAATGATTACTTTTGCAAATCAAAATTTTTGCAGATTTACAGAATCATTCAAAACAAGGATAAATGGAAATAGTAATTGGAATCATCATAGGGCTTGCCATCGGATTCTTCGTAGGGAAACTGATGGATGCAAAAAGTGCTGGAGAGGAGAAAACCCAGCTCGTAGCGAAGGCTCAGGTGCTGGCGGCTAACATTGAACAGATAAAACAGCATCATGCTTCTGAGGTTCATTCCTTGAAAACTCAAATGGAGAATGAACGACAGTATGCTGCGAAACTTCGGGCAGAGAGCGACCAGCAGTGGGCGCAGAAACTCGAAAACCTCAAGCAGGAGATGCAGCGGATGAATATCGAGCAGCAGCGGGTGGCAGCGGAACAACTGGCTGCCAAGCAATCGGCTTTGCAGGAAAACAACCGTCTGCAGATGGATGAACTCTTGAAACCTATCAAGGAACAGTTTGCTGATTTCAAGAAATCGGTGGAGGAGAGCAAGACCCAGAACGAAGTAAACAAGAAAGAATTGCAGAATACCTTCGAGGCTACGATGAAACTCTTTCAGCAGGAACAGCAGCAGGCTGTATTGAGCCTGAAAGAGCAAACGTCCAAGATTGGGTCTGATGCAGCCAATCTCACCAAGGCATTGAAGGGTGATAGTAAGATGCAGGGTGACTGGGGAGAAATGGTCTTGGAAACCATCTTGGAGAATAGCGGATTGAGAAAAGACGAGGAGTTCTTTATCCAGGAAAACACCAAGGACGAGAATGGCAAGAATTTCCGTCCGGATGTCATCGTCCGATTCCCTGAAGGAAGAAGTGTGGTCATCGACTCTAAGGTTTCGCTTACTGCCTATACAAATGCCCTTGCTGCTGAGGATGATGCTGAGAGAGAAAGATTGATGAAGGCACATGCACAGAGTGTTCGCAATCATATTGATGAATTGTCTGAGAAGGATTATTCCAAACTGGTAGAGGATGCCATCGGTTTTGTGCTGATGTTCATTCCGAATGAAACCAGTTATATCGCTGCTATGAGACAACAACCGGAGTTGAGTCGCTATGCTTATCAGAAGAAAATCATTATTATCTCTCCAAGCAACCTCTTGATGGCGCTACAACTCGCTTATAATCTCTGGCAATATGATCGCCAGAATAAGAACGTGGAGAAAATAGTTAAGACTGCTGCCGATTTATATGATAAAGTTGCTGTCTTTGAAGATACTTTTACCAGTATAGGTGATTTAATTACCAGACTCTCTGGAACCTATGATAAGGCTAAAAAGCAACTTTATGATGGCGCCGGAAATGTGATGCGAAGGGTGGAAAGTCTGAAAGGACTCGGTGTAACTCCGAAGAAGCAACTGAAGGCTTTGGAGGAATAAAATGTGCTTTTTGTAGGCTGTTTTTTCTTCCGATAAAGGGGTGTTTTGCTGTCCTTTTGAGGCATTGTCGTATAATCTCATGTAACAGAAACATTTCAAATTGTTCAATTTGTATGGTAAATTGTGCAAACTTCGAAAATAATCTCAGAAAAAGAAATGATTTTCCGATTTAATTTGTACTTTTGCCCAAGTCAATCCGACATGTAATGTGTTGCTTTGACGATCAATGATGAGTATATGTATCCATATATACGTAATATATGGTACATAATATATAGGAGTAAATATACATAAAACAATATCAAAAGGATTTCAATATGAAACTAAACGACATTCTTTCTAACAATTTTAATGCTGAAGAATGGGAGGCGAAAGGTTATCAGCTTCCTCAGTATGACATCGCTGCTGTAGCCAAGAAGACTCATGATGAGCCTACTTGGGTTCACTTTGGCGCAGGTAACATTTTCCGTGCGTTCCCTGCCGCTATCCTCAACGATGCACTTAACACGGGTAAGTATGACCATGGTGTCATCGTGGTTGAAAGTTTTGACTATGAAATTATCGATAAGGCTTATCGTCCTTACAATAACCTCTCTCTTCTCGTAAGCCTCCAGTCTAATGGAACCATTGAGAAGAAGGTCATCGCTTCTATCACAGAGAGTCTCAAGGCCGACAAGCAGTTTGCTGAGGATTGGACTCGTCTGGTTCAGATCTTCCAGGCTCCAAGTCTGCAGATGGTAACTTTCACCATCACCGAGAAGGGATATTCTTTCAATGATGCCGATTTGGCTCGTGGTCTCGACGCAGTTTTTGCAATGGGTAAGTTGACTGCCCTCCTTTATGAAAGATACAAGGCAGGTAAGTTACCTGTCACCCTTCAATCTACTGACAACTGTTCTCACAATGGCGATCATGTAAAGGCTGGTGTGAAGGCTTATGCTGAGCGCTGGGTAAAGGATGGCATCGTTGAGGCTGGTTTCCTGGATTATATCAACGATAACAGCAAGGTTACATACCCTTGGTCTATGATAGATAAGATCACTCCACGTCCTCATGAAAAGGTGCAGGCGATGCTGGCAGAGGATGGCTTTGAGGACAACGAAACCATCATTACCGAAAAACATACTTTTACAGCTCCTTTTGTGAATGCTGAGGAGGTGCAGTATCTCGTTTGTGAGGATACTTATACCAATGGTCGTCCACCATTGGAGTTGGGCGGTGCACTCTATACCACCCGCAAGACGGTGGATGAGGTAGAGACCATGAAGGTAACCACCTGTCTGAACCCGCTGCATACTGCCATGTCTATCTATGGTTGCATGCTCGACTATACTTTGATTTCTGCCGAGATGTCTGATGAGGACCTGCGTGCCTTCATCCAGAAGATGGGTTATATCGAGGCGATGCCTGTGGTAACAGACCCAGGAGTCTTGAATCCATACGAGTTTATCGGTACCGTGATCAATAAGCGTCTGCCAAACCCATTCATGCCAGATGCTCCTCAGCGTATCGCTACTGATACCAGTCAGAAACTCTCTATTCGCTTCGGTGAAACTATCAAAAAGTATATCGCCCGCGGTCTCGACAAGAGTAATCTCGTATTGATTCCATTGGTATTAGCAGGTTATGCCCGTTATCTCAAGGCTTTGGATGACAATCTGAAACCATTCGAGCCATCTTCCGACCCATTGTTGGCTGAACTTCAGGCTATTGTAGCTCCTCTGGAAGTAGGCAAGGCAGATCAGGACTATTCTTGTCTCAAGAATCTCTATACCCGTAAGGATGTATTTGGTCTCGATCTCTACGAAGCAGGTTTCGGAGAGCAGATAGAAGGCATGGTGAAGGAACTCTTTGCCGGCAAGGGTGCTGTAAGACAGACATTGCATAAGTATGTTTCTGCGAGATAATTCATTTTCAAACTTATACATTATATAATATATGGAAAGAACATGGCGCTGGTTTGGCAAGAAAGATAAAATCACTCTTGCACAGTTGAAGCAGATTGGTGTTGAGGGCATCGTTACCGCATTGCACGATGTTCCTCTGGGCGAGGTTTGGACACGCGAGAAGATTCATGAACTCAAGGAGTACATCGAGTCTTATGGTATGAAATGGAGCGTGGTAGAGTCTTTGCCTGTAGTTGAAACCCTGAAATATGGCGGTCCTGACCGTGATCATCAGATTGAGGTCTATAAGCAGAGTCTCCGCAACCTGGGCGAGGAAGGCATCAAGTGCATCTGCTACAACTTTATGCCTGTTTTGGACTGGGCTCGTACCGATTTGTCACACGAGAATCCTAACGGAGCCAACAACCTCTATATGAACTGGGGCGAGTTTGCCTACTTCGATATCTATATCCTGCAGCGTGAAGGCGCTCGTGAGGATTGGGCTGAGTTCTCCAAGGAGCACAAGTGGGGCAGAGACCTCGTGGCTGAGGCTGATGAAATCAAGAAGACTTCTACACCGGAGCAGGATCATGCCTTGGTAGAGAATATCATCATCAAGACCCAGGGTTTCGTATCGGGTAACTTCAGCGAGGGCGATTCTGCTCCTGTCCAGAAGTTCCGCGACCTGTTGAAGCTTTATGATGGCATCGACAAGAAGAAGTTGCAGGAGAACATGAAGTACTGGCTGGAGGCTATCATGCCTATCTGTGATGAGTACGACATCAACATGTGCGTTCACCCAGACGATCCTCCTTATCCTGTATTCGGCTTGCCAAGAATCATCGGCCGTGCCGAGGATATCCAGTGGATGCTCGATGCTGTGCCAAACAAGCACAATGGTTTGACTTTCTGTGCAGGTTCATTCTCTGCCGGCGAGCACAACGACTGTGTGGCAATGGCAAAGCAGTTTGCCGACCGCACCCACTTCGTTCACCTGCGTTCCTGCTACATCTTCCCTAACGGTAACTTCACCGAGGCTTCTCACCTGGGTGGCCGTGGCCATCTGATAGAGCTTTGCCGCATCTTCGAGAAGGCAGAGCAGGAAGGCAAGTGCAATTCTGGTCGTCGTCTCCCTATGAGAGTGGACCATGGTATGACCTTCACCGATGAGCCTGGCGGCGTATTCGATGAGAGTAACCACGGACACAATGCGGGTTACACTCTTCTGGGTCGTATGTTTGCCATGGGGCAGATTCAGGGCGTCATCGCCACCGTGGATGATGAACTCGGTATTGAGTACAAACAGCCAGGATTTTATGATTAGTTGATAGTTTAGGCTTAGGCTTAGTTTATCAGCAGTTATGGTCTTCAGCGCAACATGTATTCGGGCATTGCCCAGAACGAAGTGGTGCTCAATGATTTGTTTTGAGCTCCACTTCCTCCACGTATTTCACAAGCGAATCCTTGCCATTAAGCAGATAGAAATCCACACGAACCACGTGGTCGATGTCTGCACTTCCCTTTACTTTTACGTGCCGGGTCTTACTATATAATAAGGTGTCACGACGGGAAGGGTAGGAGACAAGCTGAATCTGGTCTTTGGTGGAACCGCTTCCTACATAATATATGCCTACACTATCCTTGCTTGCTTTTATGGCTGCTATCTTCGCCATCTTCTTGGCGTGAGCGGCAGTTGTGTCCTCTGGATAAAATTCGCTGGCAGCTACCGTATCACCATCACGCTGGTCGGGAGCATACTTGCAACTTGTATTTGTTGTTGTGATAAAGGCGGTGGCAGTTAGGGCTGCTACAAAGTATAAAATCTTCTTCATCTCATTTTTTATTTCTAATTTGCCGCAAAGGTATAAAAAATAAGAAAATCGGCAAAATAAACGTTTGCTTATTTTGCCGATTTTATATGTATTTATGAGTTTGGAGCAATTACATCTCCACGATTACCTCGTGTTTGCCTGCTTGACAAGGGATGACGCAACCCTCAATAGGTTTGCCATCTACGATGATTTGCTTCACACCCTTCTCCTTGCCCTCTGGGTTTTTCACGGTGATATGATACTCACCGCCACGGAACTTGCGGGTTACCTCATACTCCTTGGCCGTGCTTGGCAGGCAAGGGTCGATATTCAAGCCCTCGTAGTCTGGTTTGATGCCCAGGATGAACTCGCTCACGGTGTACCACATCCATGCAGCTGTACCCGTCAACCATGAGTTCTTGCCCTCGCCAGGTTTGGCTGCATCCTTACCGGCTACCATCTGACAGTTTACGTATGGTTCCACCTTGTGCAAGGTCTGATATTTCTCCTCTACATAACTTGGAAGTATCTTGGTGTAGTGCTTCCAAGCATCGTTGCCACGTCCGGCTACCGTTTCGCCAATGATGACCCATGGATTGTTGTGGCAGAAAATTCCGGCATTCTCCTTGTAACCCTCTGGGTAAGAAGAAATCTCGCCCATTTCTACATGATAGGTTGTATAGGCAGGGTTGTTGAGCACCATACCATGCTCGCATTCCAATCGCTCCTTGGCACTATCCAAAGCTTTGTCGCAGAGTCCGTCTTCCAGACCGATACCAGCCATCGTACACCAGCCCTGGCTCTCGATGAAGATTTTGCCTTCCTCGTTCTCATCGCTACCTATCTTGTTTCCGAAGAAATCATAGGCACGGAGGAACCATTCTCCATCCCAACCATGTTGCTTTACGGCTTCGCTCATCGCATCCACCGCCTGCTGCATGCGCTCGGCTTCTACGAGATAATCTTCCTCGGCAAGTCCTGCTATCGTGCCCTCATGACAGTTTGCGGCTTCCTTGGCAAGCTGCTTGCACAGAGCCACGTAGTCCTTTCCGGTTACAACAAATAGACCGGCAATCATCAGGCTCTCTGCCTTGCTGCCTTCACCCTTATTCTCTGTAGTCTGGAAACTCTCGTTTGGATCCCAAGAGAAGCAGTTGAGGTTGAGACAGTCGTTCCAGTCAGCTCTTCCGATGAGTGGCAACTTGTGAGGACCGAGATTATTGATGACGTGATTCATCGAAATCTTGAGGTGCTCGAAGAGGCTTACTTCTGTGCCTGGCTGGTTGTCGAAAGGCACCTGCTCAGCGAGGATAGAGAAGTCGCCCGTCTCCTTGATATAGGCTACGGTACCGAAGATGAGCCAGCAAGGGTCGTCGTTGAAACCGCCACCGATATCGTTGTTGCCGCGCTTGGTGAGTGGCTGATACTGGTGATAGCAGCCGCCGTCTGGGAACTGGGTGCTGGCAATATCGATGATGCGCTGACGGGCACGGGTAGGTATCTGATGAACGAAGCCTACCAGATCCTGATTGGAATCGCGGAAGCCCATGCCTCTGCCGATACCACTCTCGAAGAAGCTTGCGGAACGGGACATGCAGAAGGTAATCATACACTGATACTGGTTCCAGATGTTCACCATGCGGTCGAGCTTGTCGTTTCCGCTCTTCACGGTGAAGATGTTCAACAGGTTATCCCAGTACTGGTTGAGTTCAGCAAAGGCTGCATCTACCTTTTCAGTGGTATCAAACTTAGCCATCAGTTCGTGTGCCTTTTCCTTATTGATCACTTTCTTGGCTACGAATTTCTTGTCCTGCTCGTTCTCCACGTATCCCAAGAGGAAGATCAGGTCGCGGCTTTCTCCCGGTTGCAGGTTAACTTCGATATAATGGGATGCGATAGGACTCCAGCCATGAGCGAAACTGTTGCGAGGTTTTCCTTCCATGACTGCTTCTGGGTCTGCAAACTCATTATAGAGACCGATAAAACTTTCGCGGTCGGTATCGTAGCCTTGAATGTCGGTATTGACAGTATAGAAAGCATAATGATTTCTGCGTTCGCGGTATTCTGTCTTGTGATAGATCGTAGAACCTTCTACCTCAACTTCTCCTGTAGAGAAATTGCGCTGGAAGTTTTCCATATCAGTGGCTGCATTCCACAAGCACCATTCTGCAAAAGAGAATACCTTGAGAGATTTCACTTCTTTGGAATTATTTTTGAGCGTCATCTTCTGCACCTCAGCCCAAGTGTGGAGAGGAACGAAGAAGAGTACACTTGCCTCCACACCATTTTTGCTACTCGTGATACGGGTATAATTCATACCATGGCGGCACTCGTAGCTGTCGAGTGGGGTTTTACAAGGTTTCCAACCAGGATTCCAGACGGTATCGCCTTCCTTGATGTAGAAGTAACGTCCGCCATTATCCATCGGAACCCCATTGTAGCGATAACGGGTGATGCGACGGAACTTGGCATCCTTATAGAAAGAATAACCACCGGCTGTATTGGAGATGAGCGAGAAGAAATCCTCGTTGCCCAAATAGTTGATCCAAGGCCATGGAGTCTTTGGATCTGTAATCACGTACTCGCGATTGGCGTCATCAAAATGACCATACTTTTTCTCTGCCATTGTCTTTTTAGTATTTATATTGTTGTTTATTCTTGTATTGAAGTGTTGATTCCGTATTCTAATTACTTAATTTTGTATTATATAATGAATGTTTAATTTAGTAAATAACATTATTTTGGTGCAAAGATAGCAAAAACTTTCAGTTATAAGGTTAGATAACGGATATTTTTTGTATTTTTGCAATTAGAATAGGTTAGAAAACTGACAATTGTTAACATAATGTGCACTTGGCTTATGAAAAGAAACATTATAACACTTATCATAGTTGTGTTTGCCATGATGCAAACTACGGCTCAAACTTATGACAACTTGTGGAAGCAAGCTGACATCATCGCTCAGAAGGACCAGCCGAAGAGCGAAATTGGGGTGATGCAGAAAATCATCTCCAAGGCTTCTGCGGCTAAAGACTACGGTCAGCTGCTGGCGGCTGAGATGAGGCAGGTGATGCTCTGGAAAGAGATTTCTGCAGACTCACTGACTCCGCATGTGAAGCGGATGGAGGCCGAAGCTTTGAAGACAAATGACCCGATGCTGAAAGCGGTGAGATATGCTGTGCTCGGCAAGGTGTATCATGATAATCCGTATGGAATAGAAGTGGATGAGGCTTCTTTGGAACAAGGGGAAGATGCTTCTTATTATCAAAGTCAGCGAAAGGTAAACCTGAAGAAGAGCCGGGAGTTCTTCAAGAAAGCGATGGCGCACCCAGAGCTTCTTGCCAAGCATACTTCTACTGAGTATGTGCCGCTGACCCTGAAAGGGGTGGACGGAAGTTCCTTCAAGAATGATTTGCTTCATCTCATCGGTTTTGAGGCAGACTGCAAGGCTTCGTACCGTCTGATGTACACCTATTATAATAAGGTGGGAAATCGGGGCGCGGCTTGTCTCTGTGCCTACAAGCTTATTGAGAAATACCATCAGGATGATGTAAGAGAGGTGAAGAAATCGAAGTATCTCAGAACCATCGACTCGCTCATCCATGTATATCAGGATATTCCGGAGGCTGGTGAACTTGCTGTGGAGCATTTCCGTTTCATGGAGCGTTCTACAGATGCCAAAGCACAGGATAAACTCAGCTATATCAACTATGCTTTGAGCCACTGGGGTGGATGGTCGAGAATGAATGTGCTTAGAAATGCACAGAAAAGACTCACCGAACCGATGTTCTCTGTGGAGGATATGCCTTTGGTGCTGCGCCCTACAGAAAAGAAGTGGGTGCATCTGAATGTGCGCAATCTTCAGAATCTGAAAATCAGCATCTCCCGCCTCAATATTACGGCAGATAACGATTATAATGCGCAGGATGAGGCTACCTATAAGATGCTCCTGAAGAAGACTACGAAGCTGCATCAGAAGGATTTCAGCCGCAACTATTATGGTCGGCCGGATTATGAAACGGTGAAGGATTCCATCGAAATCGGTGGCAATCTGCCGCTGGGTGCCTATCTGATG
>OOBB01000273.1_pt1 | contig 30679 bp, 24 predicted proteins | sample 1671661 | NCBI WGS metagenome assembly OOBB01 (sample SAMN06348179, study PRJEB24527) | human gut metagenome | biome: human gut; feature: ankylosing spondylitis patient; material: feces | host: Homo sapiens | place: China | collected 2015-10
TTGTCAAGGCATCGAGCCTTGCCAAGCAAATGCCGACGCGGGGACGCGTCGCCCCCAGGTGAGGACGCGATTCCCCCAGGTGAGGACGCGATTTCTGCTCGCAATGAAAAAGATTAATGATAGATGAATGAAGATTAATGTTTAAAACCTGCTCGCGAGCGAGCCTATGCGTTCTAATCGTTCTAAACGCTCAAAGCGTTTGAAGTTATTCATGTTTGAAAAAGTGGAAATTACGCGTTAAATGTGTAATTTTGTACAAAATAATTAAAGTTGTACTATGATTACTTCGCTTTCTGTTTTAATTCCTGTTTATAATCGTGACTGCAGTCAGTTGGTGCGCGCCTTGCAGCGTCAGGCAATGCGCATTGAAGGGTTGCAGTTTGAGATATTGGTGGCCGATGATGGGTCGTCGCAGGAAGAACTGAAGGCAGCCAATCGTGCGGTCAATCAATGGCAAGGGTGTCGTGTGGTAGAACGTGCTACGAATGGGGGACGCGCCGTTATTCGTAATTTGTTGGCTAAGGAAGCAAGGGGGGAGTATTTGTTGTTTCTTGACTCCAATGTGAGTCTGTTGCATGATGATTTTTTGCTGCGTTATGTTGAGCAAGGGGGAGAGCAGTCGAGCGAAGTAGATGTTTTAGTGGGAGGTTATGAACTGACTCCAGCAGCGGGTTATGAGGTGAAGGGTAATTTGCGTTATCGCTACGAACTGTCGTGTAGTGCGGCCAATCGTGTGGAAGAGCGTGCCAAACGTCCGTATATGGCCTTTGTATCAAAGAATTTTATGATACGTCGTACAGTGATGTTGCAATGTCCCTTTGATGAGCGCATACGGCGTTATGGTTATGAGGACGTTCTGTTGGGCAAGCGATTGCAGCAGGCGAGGGCACAGGTGAAGTATGTGGACAATCCTGTGGGATTTTCAACGTTTGAGAGCAATGCAGCTTTTTTGCGTAAGACAGAAGATGCGCTGCTTAATTTAGTTACGTTGAGGGAGGAGATGAGCGGATTTACACACATACAGTCGGTGGCAGAGCGTTTGATGCGTCAGCATCTCGAAGGGCCACTCTTGATGCTTTTCTCCTTGTTGCGTCCCCTTATGCGCCATTGTTTATTGGGTGATAATCCAAGTGTACCATGTTTTAATGCGTATAGGCTCTGTTATTACCTTCAGTTGCTAAAAAACCAGGTTAAGTAAAGTCGTAAAAATAGATTTCCCCCTTTCTTCTGCCGTTTTTTTAACTAAAAAGTAGTGTACACTTTCTAATTTTAGTATTTTTGTATCCTATAGTCTATTTTATTTATAAAAAAATACTAAAACTTAAATATGATAAGATCAATTATTCAACTACTGAGTCGTTTATTCCTGCTATTGTGTGTGGGGTGGAGTAGTGTAGCCTCCTTGCGTGCGCAAGTGCAGCATGCCGTGAGCGATTTGGTGAGCGGTACGTATTATCGCATTAGAACAGCCAATTCAAGAGCTGAAGCGTTAGCGAATGGTTACTTGGCCGATGAGAGTGGTACGGTAAAGGCACAAGCCTTTAGTTCGACCGATGCAGATGTGCAATTGTGGCTCGTTACGGCCGTAACGGGCAAGAGTGGTTATTACACCATTCAGAACAAGCGTACGAAAAAATACTTGCAAGGCCCGGAGGACACAGAGAGTAAAATTGCTACTTCAAGTACAGCTACTGAGGTGTATGTGCCCAAAAACACGAAAACAGGTCGCAAGTACGAAACATGGTATAACATTATGACAAGCGCTGATGCCGCTTATAGTTATAATTGGCGTGACGACTTGTGTATGCGTGGTTATCAACCCAATGATGGTAATAATGATAATCTTTCAGGTTCGGAGTGGCGCTTTGAGGTGACTTATGCTGATGAAGATGCCTATATGGCGGCAGAAGGTCATGTGCGTCCTGTAGCGGGTGATAAAGTGTATCGCATCTTTAACGCGTCAAGTTCTTTTTCTGATAAGGCCATTTATGAATATGATAATGCTTTGGGTAGCATCACTGACGATACGAACGATGCACAGTATTGGCAACTTGTAGCTCAAAGCAATGGTTCTATGGCCATTCAAAATTTGAAGACGGGGCATTATGTGCAGTCATTGAATGGCATGAAGAATACGCAGTACAAGGTGGGAACAAAGCCCTATGGCTTTACGATAAGTAAAAATAGCAATAAGATTTGGACTCTTGGCTACGACATAATTGATGCAGAATCAAGCACAAAAGAAAAGTTAGGCTTAAATTGCACTGACAAACCGAATGGTGCCATTTATAGTTGGACGTTGTATGATGGTTCGAGCGACTTAAATTCGTGCTGGCACTTTAAAGATGCTGGGCTGACAGAAGAAGAAATTGCTACGATTAAGGCCAATCGCACTGCTTTTGCGAAGGAAGATTGGTTAACCGATATGCTAAGCAATGCCAAAGTGCGTATAAAGTCACGTCGTGCAGTGGCAGGACATCAAACGCGTACTTACGTTACCGATTTGACCAATTCTGCTACCGATGGTGCAGGCACTTGTCGAATGCAGGTGGCTTTGACAGATGGCGATGAAGGTAATCGCCAAATATGGATTGCTGAAAAGAGTGGTACGGGATATAATTTCCGTAATTACTATACGGGGAAGTATTTGAACTATACCAATACGGGTGATGCACGAACCTTTTATATACGTTATAACCCCGACAATGCCACAGATGAATATTACGTTCATTTGTCTGAAAAATCTGATTTTAGCGGTAACGGTTTGCATTATCAGGTGGACGGTCACGTAGTAATGGGTTGGGACGTCAATGCCACTGACTACGAAGGCTGCGATTGGTTGCTTGAGAGTGTTGACCTTACTGACGATGCGGTATACAATCATTTCGACAAAATGGAGGGTCGATTGACCGAAGTCGTTACGGACCAGTATGTGATAATTCGCGACGTTTACAACACAGTAATGACCGAAAATATTGGTACGGGTACTGGCGATGTAAGTGAACGAAATGCTAAAAAGTATAATCAGTGTTGGAAGTTTGTGCCCGTAGAAGGCAAAGCAGGTTATTATCAATTGCAAAATGCCTTGACTGGCCATTACATCAACTTCGCAGCTTTTAATACGCAGTGTACTGTTACTTCAACGGCACCAAATGGCGGCTTTAAGGTGAACAAAATAAGCAACTATCCGAAGTTCAATACCTACTTTGACTTTACTATTAGCGGTCGTGAGTCGCAAGGATTGCATAGTTCTAATGATCGTATATTGGTGTGGAACACTTATGCAAACGATGGGTCTACTGCTTCTACATGGAGCATTGAAGCTGCTAATATTACCGAAGCAGAATTAACTGCAGCAAAATTAGCGTATGCAGGTTTAACAGACGAGTTAACCGCTGCCGACACTTACAAGGCAGCCATTGGCACCTTCTTTAGCGACGCCGCTTGCACTACGCTTCAGCCCACCTATCAAGTTATGAGCGACGATGAACTCAAGACCGCTATGACAAATGCGGGCATTACGTCTACTAATCTGCAAAATATGGCAGTAAAGGTAAAGAACAACAGTTGGGCCAAGTGGGAGAAGACCTTCCGCGTACTCACTGCTGAGCCTTATACCAATCCCGACACGTGGAACGACATCTTAAAGATAGGTTACGTTTACACGCGCTTGACCAATCCAACAGGTATTTGGAGTAAATCCAACGATGTCGTTTACGTATTTGTAGGAGCAGATATTCCCGAAGGAGCAACTGTCAACCTCCGACAGGTAATGAAGTCTGACACTCAAGGCAGCAGTACGCAACTTAGCAAGGGCTTGAACGTTATTGCTACGAGCAACGAAGCAGCCCTTTATATCAGCTACGAAGTGACCACGAGCGATGCTACTGATTCAAAGAAGTGGCGTGATTATCCCGACATTCCTATCCACATTGAGGGAGGTGTCGTAGACGGTTACTTTGATGCTACCCGTACAGGCATTGATACTGATGCTGCTTGGAAAGAAATGGTAGCTGACGGACTCTTTGTGAAACCTTTTGCCATGATGAAGGGGCGCAACCTCATCTATCAGATGAACAGTACGCTGACGAAGCAAACTGTGCCAGAAAAGATGCGCGAGATAGTCGACTTCTGGGACTGGATGGTAGACGTACAACATTCGCTTATGGCCGTCAACGAGTACAAAGACCGTTGGCACAGTGTATTAGGTTTCTACTCATGTACGTATAACTATATGTTTGCGTCAAACTATGGTACGTATTACAACGAAAGCACGTTGGGCGAGATTCTTAGTTACGACAAGATGTCGGCCGGTGGTGGTTCGTTGTGGGGTCCTGCTCACGAGGTGGGTCACATTCACCAAGGTTTGATTAACATGATAGGTTGTACCGAAATCTCGAACAACCTCTTTTCACAAGCTGTGGTTCACTTGAATGGTAAGACTTCAACGCGATTGAATGGTCGTAAGTTCCGCGATGTAGCTAACAATTATGCAGCAGGCTATAGTTGGTTAGACTATGGTCGCATACATACAAACGAGATATGGGACTGCAACACGCTCTATCTTAAGCTCTACCTCTATTATGAGGTACAGAAGCATCACCCAGGCTTCTTCTGCGAACTCTTCCGCAAGTTGCGTAAAGACCCCTTGAATCATAGTAGAGGTTCGCGAGCCAATCCCACTCCAGCTTCAGGTGACTATTTGAAGTTTGCGGTGAAGTGTGCTGAGGTGGCGCAAGAAGACTTGAGTGAATTCTTTGAGGCATTCGGTTTCTTCCGTCCTTATGACCTTAAATATGTGGGCGATTATGGTGACTACTATGTCACTTGTACGCAAGAAATGGCAGATGATGCTAAGGCTAAGATAAAGGCTTGTGGCAAGCCCAACGGCAACATACTCTTCGTTGAGAACCACATCAAGCACGAACCCCAACAAGATCACGACGGCAACCTGCTCTATGACGCACAAGGCAATGTATTGTTGCGTACTGACTACAACGACCAAGATGCTGTAGGCAAGTGTGGCGATGTAGGTAGCTACTCAGAGTATGTAGCGGGTAACTATGCGAATGGTTATACCTACACACGTAGTGGCAACACGATTACTATGACAGGTGAAGGCGCAGTAGGTTATAAGGTGTACGACAAAGACGGCAACTTGCTCTACTTTGCCAACACCAATTCCTTCGTATTGCCCCAAACCGTGGCTGACAAGTTGGCCGAGACAGGGCAAAAGATGGTGCTCAAAGTGGCACAAGCCGATGGCACTGACGTTACGCTACCTGCAGCCGATGCTACGAAGTATACATTAAAGGTGTATCGTGCTGATGCTTTGACTACTGATAAGTGTGCAACGGTTTATACTGACGGAACGGAAGCCACATTGCCAACAATTAAAAACAATGAGTTGGTATATATTGAGGTCACCGACGCCACTGTGCCAACAACGCTTACAGAGCAGACCAACTACGTGAATGCTGCCGACAACACGGCCTATAAGCTCGTGCTTACCGACAAGCAAGACTTCTATGCGCCTTCGGCCTTTACGGCACAGACCGTCACTTATAGCCGTGCGAACACAGCCGGTTATAATAGTGTATGTTTGCCCTTTGCCATTTCAGCAGCTGACTTTGGTAGCGAGGCACGTCTTGAACAATTCACTTCAACTGATGGTCAGAGCGTACGCTTGACCTCTACCACCGACGAGAATGCAGCCGGTCAGCCTTGCTTCGTTTACTGCCCCGAAACGCAGACAGAGTGGACACTCACGAAGCAGAATGCATACATTGTAGCCGAACCTATTGAGGCTTCTGACGGCAATGCTGTTCTTCATGGTTCGTTCACGAACGCTGCTATTGGTGCAGGCCAGTACAAACTTACTGCTGACGGCACGGCCTTTGGCGCAACAACGGCTCAGGGTAAGATAACGGCCTTCCGCACCTATCTCACTCCCGCCACTACGGTAGGAGCAGCCGCACTGTTGCAAGCCTTACACGACGGTGCAGAGGTGACGGGTGTCAACACAGCCGTTCAACCTGCAGGCGTTAACCAGCCCGCAGCCGTTTACGACCTCACAGGCCGTCGTGTGCAGCGCATTACGCGTCCTGGCATTTACATCGTGAATGGTAAGAAAACGGTAGTTGGAATGTAGGTTTAATGAGTTTAATGAGTTTATGAGTTTAATAAGTTGATGAGTTTAATGAGTTTAATAAGTTTATGAGTTCAATGATTTTATGTGGACTCATTAAACTTATTAAACTCATCAACTTATTAAACTCATCAACTCATTAAACTTTCAAATACAGGTTATGAGAAAGGTAAAATATATAAGTCCAGAAAGTACAGAGGTACGATTACAAGCCGCACACATTTTGGCTTCAAGTCTTGGGGTCAACTCTTCTGCCAATGTTGACGAAAGTGATAAGTCAAATGGCCGCTATTGGGGTAGTGATGAACCTTGGGCAGAAACGTATCAAGATGCGGAAGATTAAATAGTAAATAGATAGAGTGTATAGTTTTATGTTCCGTTTTTTTGCAGCAAAGACGGGCTGAAAGCCCAATGGAGCACATAGCCCAGGGCAGCGCCCTGGGTTATGGTTAGATGTTGCGATGGCGCCCTGAAAGGGCAAAAGCTCTACAATAAGCGTTGATTATTAGTGCTTTTGCCCTTTCAGGGCGCCATCGTTGCGCATCGTATACCCAGGGTGCTGCCCTGGGCTATGTGCTCCATTGGGCTTTCAGCCCGCCCTTGCTGAATCCAAAACTTGAGCTTTTTATTTATGCAATACGGCTTAGTTTGTTTGCAGCTAATTTCTACTGTATCAGCCATGTTCCGCTCTTCTTTTGCGCTTTGAGGCGCGTGGTGCGGTCCATGGTACCGATATAGCGGCCAGCGGCATCGTAGGTGGGGTGGGGCGTGTTGTCCTTATCCTTTAGAAGGGAATGAATGCCCGTCTCTGTGCCCCCCATGAAGTCGAAAGAGATAAGACCAGTGGCAGACTCCGTGATGTTAGTCAAGGGTTTGCCCATTTTTTTTGTGCCTGCGGCATTCGTGTGAAAGAGCGAGGCAGCGGGGCGCGAAGAGTCCGTCAGTTGCGTCTTGTGTGAGGTGCCAGGGAAGGGGTCGCCCGAAAGGTTTTCGTAGCTCAGTTTATTATCAGCTGCGATGATAGAGCAGCGTTGGTGGCTTTTCACGTTGTTCACTTCATTGTTAAACCAAGCGTCCGCATCGTAGTCGACGTGAAGTACCAGAAGACCGTGTCCCTCAATCATAAGGTCCGAGCCAGTTTGTTGACGATTCTCCAATAGATAGTATTCGTCGGGATAGTTATCATTATATATAATATAAGCCTCAGGCGATTCAGTCAGTGCGGCCATGTTAGTAATTGTAGTGGCCTCCGTGAGGCGCTTCGGTGTGAGCCAGCCGCTCATCCAACGTTCGTAAGAGGTGTACCCCGTAGGTTTGTAACCATCGTCACTGTAGCAGCCGTAGTCCATAAGGCTCCAAGCGTCCATGCCAAAGGCTGAATTGCTTGATCCTGATGTGTCGTAAAGGTCGGGCAGCCCAAGGCAATGGCTAAACTCATGGCAGGCCGTGCCAATGCCGTCCATCTGAACAGGATAAGATTCGTTGCCCAAGAGTTCAGGCGAGCAGCCGTAAGTGTCGATTGTAACGCCATCATAGCTGAGCTTATAATTCGCAGCAGAAAGTTGCCATTCGTGCGGCCAAATGGTGTTGGCGAGTGAACCGTCTTCGTCAGAAGACTCACCATATCCCGCATAAATAAGGTATACTTGGTCCACCTCGCCGTCATTGTTCCAATCGTAGTCCTTAAAGTTGAGCGAGGGGTTTTGTTGTTTGGCCAATTTGATTGCTTCGTACACCATACCCGCAGGGTTCTTATCGTCGCCATTGCTATCGTTGCCGCCATACGAGGCCATATTCTTTGACAATGTGACGGGACCAACCACGTCGAATGTCACGTCCAACTGCCCATAAGACTGTGCGAGAAAGTAGTCGTGTACGCTGCCCGCGTTGCCATTCTTATTATACCCCACGAGGTTGAATTGATCGTCAAAGGCTTGGCGCGTGTGAGCGGGTTGCATCTTCTCATCCTTAAAGTTAACAAGAACGACCAATCCTCGGTGTTGTCCCGTGATATTGGCAGGTTGTTGTGACGTTGTGCCGTCAGTTGCCGAAGCAGCACGCGAGAGACGTTGACGGCCGCGCTGCTTGAGGGGTTGGCTTTTGGTCGTGTTGGCCAAGCGCATGGTGCGTAATGAACTCAGCGCTTCGCCATTGAGGTTTGTGCTGCTAATAAACGAAAGTTCGTCGCTTGTGCGCTGCGTAGCCTCGTGTGCTACGAGGGTAGAAGCCTTGAGCGTAGTGCCTTGTAATTGTGCGTAACGGAAACTGCCGTCAGCGGTACGTATAACGGGTACACCATCGGTGGTAGTGAAGTAGTGGAAGTGTTCATCGCCCTGAAGGGTAATCGTAAGGCGGGTGCCGTCGGGTTGGGTTATGACGTGTTGAACACGGCGTGCTGGCACAGCGTTCACGCTAAGGGCCATTGTTGCGGCCAACGCAAAAGAGAGGAAACGTTTAATCATACGCGAATACATTAATTATTTGTTTGGACAAAGGTAACGAAAAAGTTTAAGGAAAGAAACTAATGAAATAATTAACGATAATTTACGTGGTAAATTCTGTTCAAAACGATGCGAGCAACGTTGGGTTAACGTTTAAGTTTAGGCGCGCTTCGCGCTTTGTTTTGAACATTAATTATCTTAATTATTCCATTAATTTTTTCGTTAATGTTCATTCTCGTTAGGCCGATAAATTGCAGTTTGAAAGTCTAATACGAATAAGCATTAACGAAAAAAATTAATGAAATAATTAATGGATAATTGACGATAATTAATGTTCAAAGCAAAGCGCTCAGCGCGTCAAAAACCTTTTATGTTTTAATGTTTTCGAACTCACTGTTCGTGGATTTAACGTTATATTTCGGTAAAATACCGGTTTTACCGGTACTTTCAGCGTTGAAAATCAACAAACACCGAGTGTTGACAATATTTTTCGTAAATTTGCACCCGATAAATTGTGCAAAACTAAATGCAATTTAATTACACTATTTACTAAACGCATGAAACGTTTTCTGTTATTTATACAAGCAGCCGTACTTCTCTTTACGCTGCAATCGTGCATTCAAGACGAAGATTTGAATGCAGAGTGCGACATCGAGGGCGTTGACCCTACGTGGTTGGGCGAACACCCTGGTATGGTGATCGGTAACCCATTGGTGAACCAAGAGAAGCGCACCATCGACTTTACGCTTGAGAAGGGTACAGACCGCACGGCGCTTAATCCCCGTTTTTTACTTTCTGAGGGTGCTACGATTACTGCTGAAGTTGACGAACAGACGGTCAATGGCAACGGTATTACACGTAACTTCAAGACTCCTCAAACTTATACAACTCACTCGCAAGACGGCAAGTGGCAAAAAGACTATACCGTAAGCTTTGGATACTTCAATGGCCTTGCAGCCATGAACTTCGACCACTACCAGCTCGATGCCAATAATAAGTACTACATCTGGAACGAGGTGGAAGCCAAGGAAGACGAGAGCGACCCCGACAAACCTCTCAACTGGTGGGCGTCAGGTAATGGTGGCTATGTCATGGTGGGTATCGCAAAGACCCCTCTGGCCTTCCCTACTGCTCCCTTTACCGATGACGCGTTGGGAGCTTGCGTGCGCCTACAGACCTGCCGCACGGGGTCGTTTGGCGATATTGTAAAGATGCCGATAGCCGCAGGTAGCTTATTCATTGGCACGTTTGACAATAAGATAGCCATGAAGCGTCCGCGTGAGGCAACCGCTTTCGGCCTGCAAGTGTTGGCTAAAATCCCCAAAAGTTTAGAAGGCTATTACCGCTACACGGTAGGCGAAACGTTTACCGACAAATACAAAAAGGTATGTCCCGAACGCCGCGATACAGCCGACATCTATGCCGTCGTATATGAATGCGACCCCAACAACTTTGTAGCCTTGAATGGTGACGACGTGTTGACCTCCGACCGCATCGTGATGATGGCACGCATCGACAATCCTGGCGAGCCCACTGAGTGGACCCACTTTAGTGAACCCTTCAAGTTTAAGAACGGCCACACCGCTATCGACCCCAACCGCCTCGCGCTCAAAGGTTACGCCATAGCCGTAGTAGCTACGTCAAGCCGTCAAGGTGCTTACTTCGAGGGCGCAGTCGGCTCCACACTCGACATTAGCCAGTTTAGATTGGTGTATGAGTAGAGAGGGAGTTTAATAAGTTTAATAAGTTTATTGAGTATATAAATATGAGTACAACGACGTTAAATCCCAATATGGAGGAACTTCGTCTTATCCTCCCTTCAGAAGACGTCAAATTATTCAAGGACTTGGCTAAGAAGTTCGGTTGGAAGATAGGACGTAAAAAGAAGTCGGGCATGGAAGAGGCCATGGACGATATTAAGCACGGACGTGTATATGGTCCTTTTGATTCAGCTGATGACCTTTTAAAATCATGTGGAGTCAATGTATAAGTTATCTTTTACCAAAAAGTTCAAGAAGGACTTAAAACGTTGCGAAAAACGAGGATTCCCAATACATGAAATGCTAAAGGTGTTAAACTTGTTGGAGCAAACGGGAACAGTACCAGCAAGCTATCGTCCTCATAAATTATCGGGCAATTATGAAGGTTCATGGGAATGTCACATCAAAGCCGATTGGTTGCTTGTATGGCAAGAGATTGAGGGCGAGTTAATTCTCCTTATGACCGACACAGGTTCACACGCTGATCTTTTTTAATCGTTCAACAAAGAAATGAAACGCATACTCCTACTCCTTACGCTCTTGCTGAGCGTTGGCATGCAAGGCATGGCACAGCGCGAAGTGGAGCCCGCAAAGGAAACAGATACAAATTTGATTAAGGCCGCCTTGAAGGGCTGGCACGTGCGCTTAGGCGCAGGATTTAACATTGGTGGTACGTCACCTATACCCCTACCTGCTGAGATACGCCAGATTAATGCTTATCACCCGATGCTTAATATTGAACTTGAGGGCTTGGTACACCGTAAGTATGGCAAACACTGGGGTTCGATGCTTGGTATTCGTCTTGAGAATAAGGCCATGAAGACCGATGCGCGTGTGAAGAACTATCACCTTGTGGCCTACAACACCGATGGTTCGGGTAAGATCGAAGGCGCTTATTGGGGCAACGTTAAGACGAAGGTAAATAATAACTACTTGACCTTCCCCATTCTTGCCACCTATTCTTTCAACGATCGTTGGCAAGTGCAAGCTGGTCCTTACTTCTCTTACCTCATCAATGGCAACTTTACCGGTTCGGCCTATAGCAAGAGCGACGACGATGTAAGCTACATTCGTCAGCCCAATCCCGCTGGCCCCGCCACAGAGGTGACGAGTGCCGACTACGACTTCTCGAAAGACCTTCGCCGCTTTGCGTGGGGCCTCCAAGTCGGGGGAGAGTTTAAAGCCTACAAACACCTCAGCGTATCGCTCAACCTGACGTGGGGCTTAAATAGCATATTCCCCTCCGACTACGAGTCAGTCACTTTTGCGCTCTACCCCATTTACGGCACATTAGGGTTTAATTACTTGTTCTAAGCTTCTAATTTTGGGGCATCTTGATTTTTGATAAAAAACAAAAAAACATTATACAAATTATGAAGAAAACTTTACTTACGTTTTGCCTTTCGCTCTGTGCCCTCTGCGGCATGGCGCAAACGCAAACTAACTACAACGAAAAGCTGGTAGTGACAATTGACAATGTAAGTACTGACAGCATTCCTGCTGCCATTACTGTTGTTGACAATGGTGACGGCACTTGCGACTTTTCATTAAAGAACTTTATGCTTGTTGCTGGTGAATCTTCAATGCCTATTGGCAATGTAGACCTCAAAGGCGTAAAGATGGAAACGGTAGATGGCGTTAGCAACATCTCAACCAATCAAAACATTGTTATTCAGCCGGGTGATGATCCCAATTATGGTGAAGATGAATGGATTGGCCCAGGGTTGGGTGAAGTGCCTATCGTTCTTACAGGCAAGCTTACTGCAACAGCACTTTATGTTAACATTGATATTGATATGAGTGAGTCACTTGGTCAAATTATCAATGTTGTAGTAGGCCAAGAGAAAAACGTTATCTCAGGTATTAATGGTGTAAAGGTAACTCCTTCAGCTAACGCAACAGCTATTTATACACTCGGTGGTGTTCGCGTAAACAAAGCTACTAAGGGTGTGTATGTTATTAACGGAAAGAAAGTAATTAAGTAATGAAAAAGTTATATTCTTTACTATTGTTGGCAACGGCTCTGACTGCTAATGCGCAACAATTGCCTAATATAGGCTTTGACGGATGGAAAACGTGTGAAGCATATTATGGTAATGGAAAATACAGAGAGGTTGGTGTAGATCCCGAAGGATGGAATGGTGCAAATGTTTATCAAGTGGCAACTTTTCCACAACTTGTAACTAAGGGCGAGGAAGAAAATGGTAATACATTCGCACTTTTGAAGAACTATGCTTGTGGTGCAGCGGGGGTTACTGCTGTAGCTCCTGGTTATTTGTCTTTGGGCACTCCATGGTCGTATGCAAAAACTAGTGGTAGTTTCATTTTGGGTACTCTCAAAATAGCTGAGGCAGATGGAGGAACATTTGGTGGTATGGATTTTAAGTATCGTCCAGATGCAATCACTTTTAAATACAAAAGTGCTCGTAATAATACAAACGAGCCAATTTCAGTCATAGCCTATACATGGAAAGGTGAATTTAGTGGAACAGAATCTGTTGGCTACAATGGTAAAAGCGAAACCATGATTGACAGAGATTCTTATGTATTAGGTTTAAATACGAAATGTACAAAAAGTAATGATGCAAAACTTTTAGCAAGTATCAATACAACAATTAATGGTGAGGCTACTGACTGGACTGAAAAGACAATAGAGTTCAATTATGTAGATAAAGAATCTACACCTGAAAAGTTGAATGTTATTTTCTGTGCTGGCAATTATTTTGGTGAAAGAAGTGATTTAAAAGAGAATAATACACTGAGTATTGATGATGTATCTTTAGTGTATTATCATGCTTTGCAAGATGTAAAGTATAATAGGACTACTATCAAAAATTTTTCAGAAAATACGTATTCTTACGATTTGTCAGATGTTTACTATGATGAGAGTAAGTTAGCTGTGAAAGAAAAAGGAGTTGGCGCAACTGTTGAAAAGAATTTTGACAATGAAACTTGTGTGCTTACTATTAATGTAAAAGGCAATGATTATAGTAAAAATAGAAAGAGCATTTCTACTTATACTATTCAATTTAAAAAGCCTGTTTATGTAACAACAAGTTATGGTAATAGTCTTTTGGTTGATGCCAAATCTGATGGAGTTCAATTCACAAAAGAGTCTACTATAAAGGTTGAATATTGTGAGGAATTTGACAAGTATAATTTTTTGTTAGAAAACTTCTCTTTCGGACCTTTAACCGTTGGAGATATTTTGGTTGAAGATATTCCTCATGCAACAAGCAATGGTGTAGTGACTTTGCATGCTGAGAATCAAAATGTTAATTTGCCAGGTTTAGGTGGAGAGTTACCTTTAAATGTAGATGCTACTATTGATGGCGAAAACATGATTGCAACAATAGTTATTCCTTTTGGTGCAGATAATATTGATGTCACTTTTGCTCCAGCTCTTACTATCAATCCTTCAAGCTCACTTGAAGTATCAAACGCTCCAGGTTTGACTAACGTAGTAATGAACCGCACATTTGCTGCTGGTTGGAACACTTACTGCATGCCTTTCGACTATAACTTGAGCAGCTTGAATGCTGAGGCTAAGGCACAAGAGTTTGTTAGCTCAAATGGCAATAGCTTGACCTTTGAGGCTGTAAATGACGGTGTGTTGAAGGCAAATGTACCTTACTTGGTATACTTCCCCGTTGAGACTACGGTTGGTACTACAGAAGCACCTCGCTACTTCGTTACAAACGTAGCTTCATATCAGCCTACATCAGTTGAACACAGCGGTTTCACTTTCGTAGGTAACTACGAGGCAAGCAAGAGCATGGAAGGCTTGTATGGCGTAGCTTCAGAGGGTGACGTACAGAAGATTATGTTGGGCACTGCTGCTAGCACATTACCTGCTACTTGCGCTTACTTCACTACAAAAAATTTGAACGCTAATGGCCTTCGCATCTGCTTTGACGGTGGCGAGGTAACTGGCATCAACCAAGTGAATGGCGCACAAGCTCAGAGCGCAGGTGCTGTTTATAACTTGCAGGGCATTAAGGTGAGCAACCGAGGCACTAACAACTTGCCCGCTGGCCTTTACATTATGCAAGGCAAAAAGGTGATTGTAAAGTAATTGAATTGCGATAGGATAGTTTTTAAGTGAGCGCGCTGCTTGTTTAAAAACTATCCTACACAAAAACTAAACGATAAGTCATGAAAAAAGAATACATTGCGCCACGTGCTGCAGCCATTCGTTTGGCTATGGAGGACACGATGCTCACAGGTTCTCAAAACTTGAGCACTGACGGTGGCGATAACATTGACATCACTATCTCTGACGATACGTACGACGGCACATTCCGCTCAAATGAACGTGGCTGGGACGCTGCGAACTGGACGGAGGAATAAATCCACATTGGGGGGCGCGTCCTGATTGGGGGGCGGGTTTGATTGGGGGGCGCCCCCCAATCAGACTCGCCCCCCAATTAGGACCGCCCCCCAATGTAATTATTTAAAATTATTGAGGCTAGTGGTATACAATGTGAACTCAGATGAAGGAAGGTTGCGTGGATTATTCATAATATATTGCCATACATTCCAATAATGTTGTGAGTTGCGTATGAAGCGGTCGAATGATTCGCGTTGCCAAACTTCGCCTGTATGGTTAAGGTGCTTGTTAATTTCTTGTGCAGAAAAGCGCTTAATGCTATGTAAAACATCTTGCACACGAATGTTTTCAAATGTTTCGATGAGCATGTGTACATGATTAGGCATGATTACATAATCGCAAACGTGATAGCGTTTATTATCAAAATAATGTATGGCATTAACCACTATCTGTCGTATGGATTCGTCTTTAAGAATGCAACTACCAAGAGATTGGTCGAGCAGGTTATTTACTAATTCAGCGCGTTCTTTATAATATTGATTGCGAAGAGTATCATTAGTAGGATTAGCATTAAATATTTCATTCCATTGCCTTTCTAAGGCTTTACAAGGTCTTAGAGATTCTACGGGCAGAGAATCGGCCAGTCTGAAGGTTATAAAAACAAAAGCGTTACCCATGTGCCAATGTGGCAAGTCTCCATGGGTAACGCTTTTTGGTGTGTACATGGTATTAGATTTTATAGTTGAAAATGTGGCTTTGTTTTCTTGTTTTTTGGTGGCGGATTTGATTGGGGGGCGGGTTGATTGGGGGGCGGGTTTTTAACCCGCGTTTAGCAATAAGTAAGTATTATTTGCTGCTGCCGCGGGTTAAAAACCCGCCCCCCAATCAGGACTATTATTTCACCAATTTCTTGCCGTTGGCATTGATGTAGATGCCACCCTTGACGGGACGAACGACACGGCGACCAGTGAGGTCGTAGAGTACGTTGTTGCCCTTGTCGAGAGAGACCGTAGTCTGATTGATGCCCTGAATGTCGTCAGGGTTAATTTCGTTGCCGTCGCCACCGATGTAGGCTATGTCAGACTTGAGTTGCTGACCAGCTACGTTGTAGACTACCTGTACGCCGATGTACTTCACCTCGTTCTTAAAGTGCGTCATGATATTGTACTGTCCCCCGTAGATAACGAAGTCGAGTTGGTCAGAATAGTCGAAAGGAATGTCCGTCATCACCTTGTCAAGACCAAAGTATTGGTCGGGCGTGAAGGCGTAGAGCTGATCATCGATGTAGATGTTGTAGTACATATTACGCGTGTCGAGCAAACGGTCGTAGTCCTCCGTCTCTTCATTATAAGCATATTCGTAAGGAATGAAACGAATGACGCCGTAGCCAACCGATTCGTCGTAACGATCGTAAGCAAGTTCGGTAACAGCCTCTGGCTGGATAGCCTCCTCCTGCCAGAAAGAGAAGTCAGGTTCCTCGTAAGTATAAAGCGCGTTTAAAGCATTCTTACCTTGATTGATGAGCATGACATCCTCCGATGAGAGCGATTTGGTGTCGGCATTGTAGGTAAGCGTCATCTCGTCAGCTAATCCCGTAACCTCAAGGTAGTAGTCGTCTTCGCCTTCGCCAAATTCAACGCGGTCGACAGCAGCAGGTTCGAAGAAACGGAACGTTTCGCTCTTAGGGTCGATGCCCAAGTATTGGTCACCCTTAAATACAGCTTCTGTACCATTGATTTTACCTACAATCCAAGCCTCTGGCAGTGTGGGGTCCATGCCCTGAATGTACACCTTATCGCCTTCAAATACAACATCTTTTATGCGGCCGTAAACCTGGCCCGACTCCAAGTACTCCATTGCGTACTTTTGCTTGCCTTCGGTAGAAGAAGGCTGAATAGTCGTAGCGTCAAATGAAGTCTGCTGCCATACGTAGTCGCCGAAGCCGCCCCATTCGCCAGCCGTAGTGCCCATACCGAGAATGCGGCTATCAGCTGTAGTATTGACAAAGGCGAGTGTGTCGTTGCGCCACGTAAACTTAACCGTTTGGTCGTCATCGGGCACAAAGGTAAGTTGATTGTCATCGTTCTTGACGGGGCGCATTCTAAAGAGGAAAGAGTCATCGCCCATTTCGGGATTATCGTAATGCGTGAGGTATTGAGGAAGCTTCACTTCAATCGTGTCGCCCACGGTGCGTGTACCCTTAATCCAAGCTTTTGTAGAGAAAGCGCAGAGCGGATTGTAGATGTAGACCGTCTTGCCGTCTCCAGCTTCTACTACGTGGCTTACAATGCCGTCGCGTGCGACGTCTTTTTCTACATAGCCCATGTTATTGACAAAGCTCACGCCAGAGCGGTATTGGTTAGCGTGGAGCGTACCCGCAGGTTGGTTGCTAATGAGCGTGTCGACCGTGGGTGTGTAGACATTGTCGCTCGATAAGGCATGAGCTTTATAGAGGGAACGTGTAGCAGGGGTTGTAACTTTGGGCGCAACGCGATGAACGGTCTTGCGCACAGGAGTAGCAGCCGTAGCTGCCGTGGCCAACAAGGCAGTGGCCATGAGCATGTAAAGGTTTTTCATAAAAGTTGTACTTATTGTTTACAGTTTGTAAAACAAAGGTACGGTTTGTTTTACAAAGTGAGAAGTAAATGAATGGTTTTGTTGCATTGATTATAAAAATAAATAGGATATTGCATGAAACGCAATATCCTATTTATTCTATGTTACTATTGTGTTTTATCCCTCAAGCGTGATGCTTTCGCTCTCAACGTGTTCGTGCATAAACATAGCCGCGCTGAGGTTGAACTTCTCACTGCTTTCGGTGGTGAGGTAGTGACACGTGCCGTGTTGGCTGAGGGCGGATTGCATATCGGTGTGGCGTTGGAGGTAGTTACGCAAGGAGGCAGCTACGTATTCGCCCTGAGGCACGATGCGCACGCCAGCGGGTACGTATTTAACGATTTTGTTCATCAACAAGGGGTAGTGCGTACAACCGAGAATGAGTGTGTCGATCTGAGGGTCGAGACGCATGATGCCGTCGATGCGCTTCTTCACGAAGTAGTCGGCACCAGGAGAGTCGTATTCAAAGTTTTCGACCAATGGCACCCACATGGGGCAGGCCAATGAAGTGACAGTCACGTCGGGATAGAGTTTGTGTAGCTCTAAGTCGTACGACTGCGAGTTGACAGTACCCTGTGTGCCTAATAGGCCAATATGGCGGGTGTGACTCAAGGGGCCTACGGCCTCGACGGTGGGACGTATCACGCCCAGTACGCGGCGCTCCTCACCCAACCGTGGTAGGTCGCACTGCTGAATGGTGCGTAGGGCCTTGGCAGAGGCGGTATTGCACGCCAAGATGACAAGGCGGCAGCCACGGTGGAAAAGTTCTTCGACGGCTTGAAGGGTGTAACGATAGATGATGTCGAAGGAGTGCGAACCGTAGGGGGCGCGCGCATTATCGCCTAAGTACAGGTAATCGTATTGAGGCAGGAGCTGACGTATTTGACGGAGGATAGTTAGTCCGCCGTAACCTGAATCGAAAACACCAATTAAATTGCTTGACATGTGAACGTATAATACTTTAACACGGTGGACGTTAAGGTCGCGCTTCGCGCTCTGGGGGTGAACATTAATTATCATTAATTATCCATTAATTATTTCATTAATTATTCATTAATTCTTTCATTAATTATCTCGTTAATTATTTCATTAATTATCTCGTTAATTACCAAAAGAGAAAAATTAATGACAATTACATGAAATAATTAATGAAATAATTAACGAAATAATTAATGGCTAATTAATGATAATTAATGTTCAAATCCAAGCGCGAAGCGCGCCTTATCCTTAACGTTAAGCGTGAATTAGATGTTAATCCCGTGTTTACGGGTTTGATGTTTCACTGGCCACCAAACGGAGGCGAAGCCGACGACGATGACGGTAGCGATCACCAGCAGCACGTCCGTGGCATGAATGCTAACAGGGTAAGCATCGATGATGAAGTTGCTCCGGTCCGACCCCATCTTGATGAGGCCAAACGTCTGTTGAGCCCAACAAAGGCTGAGGCCCAATACCGTACCTATGGCAGCTCCTAAGAGGGCAATGATACGACCCTCGTAAAGGAAAATGCGGAAGATAAGGCGGTCGGAAGCACCGAGGTGGCGCAGCGTTTCGACATCGTTGCGCTTGTCGATGATGAGCATCGACACCGAACCGATGATGTTGAAACATGCTACCAACAAGATGAACGTCAAGAAGAGATAAGCCATCGACTTCTCAATGTTCATGACGTTAAACACCTCTTGCTGTTGTTCCAATTGGTCCATCACCTTAAATCGCTGGCCTGCCAATTCTTGCATTTTGCGTTTCGTCGCATCTGGGTTGGCCGATGGCTGAAGGCTGAGTTCGAGCGCCGTGATGCAACCCGGTTGTTCAAAGAGCCCTTGTGCGAAGGCAAGCGAGGTGATGAAATAATTCTCGTCGTACTTGCGTTGGTTGACATCAAAACATACGCGAGGCGAGGTGATGTCGTCGGCATTAAAGCTCTCGCCCGGATTGGCAAGGTTGATGCGTTCCCCCTTGCGAGGGGCACAGATTTGAAGTGTGCCGTAGTCAATGCCGCCCATGGCTGAGGCGAGGCCAATACCCGGAATGCCATAGTTCAACGTGCCGCGATGCAGTTCGTAACGACCTGTGCCGTAGAGAATAGAGCGAATGCCCGTCACGCGGTCGTAGTTGTCGTCAACGCCTTTGAGCGTAATGACGGTGGGACGGCCGCGAAAGAGAATGAGTGCGTGGTCCTCCAGTGTGAAACTGGCAGCTTTCACTTCGGGTTGGCGCATCATCTGGAGTAAGGAAGGATCGTCGGTGGTAGCAAACTTGCCTTGAGTGGGCACCACCATAAGAGGTGGGTCGAAGGCCGTGTAGAGTGAGCCGATGAGATCACGAAAGCCGTTGAACACACTAAGCGTGCACAACAAGGCTGCCGTGCCAAAGGCTACTCCTAAGACGGAAATGCCCGATATGATATTGATGGCTCCCACGCGCTTGCGCGAAAACAAGTAACGTAGGGCCATAAAGAGGGGTAGGCGCATGGATTTTAATGTGCAAATGTGAGAATGTGCAAATGCTTGGTTAATGTGCAAATGCTTGGTTAATGTGCAAATGTGAGAATGTGCAAATGTGCAAATGGTCGCCTTTACTTGCTGTGTGTTGGGCTGTGTTTTGATTATCAAGACATTAAATCATTTGCACATTCTCACATTTGCACATTTGCACATTTATTTCTATTCTTTTAGCAAAGCGTCGATGTGGTCGAGGTAGTCGAGAGAGTCGTCGATAAAGAACTTTAACTCGGGAATGATGCGCAACTGGTGGCGCACACGTTGGCCTAACTCGTAGCGCACTTGGCGTGTGTTGGCATTGATGTTGTTCAATATCTCTTCGGCACGCTCTGAGGGGAAGATGCTCAAGTAACCGCGTGCAATGCTCAAGTCAGGACTGATGCGTACGGCACTGACCGATACTAACACACCATGTGTGCCCTGCGTTTGACGCTGAAAGATGTCGCTCAACTCCTTCTGAATTAAGCGAGCTATTTTTTGTTGTCTGGTTGTTTCCATGTGAGAGTTTATTGAGTTTGAGTTTAATGTGTTTAATGAGTTTAATGAGTTTTTGAGTTTAATAAGTTTAGTGAGTTTAATGAGTTTAATGAGTTTATTGAGTTTAGTGTGTATATAAAGAAGCTTGCGTTATGTAAGTACGTATTGGCTTAGGACTCATTAAACTTATTAAACTCATTAAACTCAAAAGCTCATTAAACTTATTAAACTCACTAAACTCATTAAACTCAAAATTTAGCTCTCCTCCTCAATCGCAGCTGTGGCGTATGCCAACCAGCGTTGGTCAGCCTCAGAGGTGAGGTGGGGGAGGAGCATTTCGCGTACGTGGCGGTGGTACGTATTGATCTGTTCAATCTCACGCGGTGATAGCAGTGAGAGGTCGAGTGCGCGCAAGTCATAGGGGCAGAGCGTGAGTACCTCGAAACGGAGAAAACTGCCGTAGTCCGTCGTGCGGTCGGGTACGCAGAGAAGCGTGTTCTCAATGCGCACACCAAACTTGCCTGTAACGTAAATGCCCGGTTCGTCGGTAATTGTCATGCCCGAGCGGAAACCGATGAGCGTCGCTGAACGCTCGTCCTTGCGAATCTGTTGAGGCCCTTCGTGAACGCAGAGGTGAGCCCCCACGCCATGCCCCGTGCCGTGGCCAAAGTCGTAGCCAGCGGCCCACATATCAATGCGTGCAGCGAGGTCGAGCTGTAGGCCCTTTGTACCCACGGGGAAGTGGAGCGAAGCCAAACGAAGGTGTCCCTTCATAACGAGCGTGTTGACGTGGCGTTCCTCGTCGGTCAAGGGGCCAAGGGCTATGGTACGCGTGATGTCTGTTGTGCCTGAAGCGTATTGTCCACCGCTATCGAGCAAGAGGAGACCGTGAGGTTGGAGCGTAGCGTTGCTCTTCTCGTCCGCCTCGTAATGGACGATCGCACCGTGAGCGCCATAAGCTGCAATAGTGGCAAAACTCGGTTGCTCAAAGCCTGGCTGTTCAGCACGGAAGGCGGTGAGTTGACGGTCAATGTCCATTTCCGTAACCGTCGCCCCTGCTTGCATCTGTTCGTCCAACCAACGCAAGAAGCGTACCATGGCTACACCGTCGTTGAGCATAGCCTGACGGAAGCCTTCCATTTCGGCCTCGTCCTTTTGAGCGCGCCAACGGGGCACGGGGTTTTCGAACGTGCGGTAGTTGATAGATGTCAATCCGAATGGACCATTGCTGAAGCGCATTTGTGGCATACGCAAGAGGGGAACTACATCAGCGTAGGGCGAAATCGTTACGTCAGCCTCGCGCAGTTGGGCGATAGCCTCTGGCGTCATCGTATCGTCGTGGGTGAAGAGCGAGAAGTGGTGAAGACAGCGGTCGTAAACGAGGTAGCCCAAGAATACGGGATTGTATGCGATGTCAGTCCCACGAAGGTTGAGCAGCCAAGCGATGTCCGACAGGTCGTTGAAGACGAACATATCGTCCTCGCAAGAGTTGGAACGGGTCAATTCCTTTTCCAATCGCTCCAGTTTCGTCTTGACGTCGCAGCCCGTGTAGCGTGCGTCTTGGGGTACGATAGGAGCAGCGGGTAGGGCGGGGCGGTCGGTCCAAATCGTGTCGAAAGCATCAGCGCGTGTAACGATTACAGCATCGTCAGAACGAAACATGAGTTCTTCGTCAATAGCATAGGCTATCTGGAGTACTGCATCGTTAATCAATTCAGCGGGAGCACCTATCTTTGCGTCACAGCCTACGTGTTTAAGCACCCAATCTTCGGGGCTAGCTACGCCTTCAGCGCCTTCGCGCATGAGTTGGAACTCCGAGTCTTTCAGTTGCTCCTCGGCTTGTAGCCAATAGCGTGAGTCGGTCCAGAGTACGGCCTCCTTCTGAGTGACGATGGCCAGACCAGCAGAACCTGTAAAACCTGTTATCCATTTGCGGCAAGCCCAGTGGGGAGCCACGTATTCACTATTATGTGGGTCGGCAGTAGGAATGATATAGGCATCGGGCGCAGTGGGCTGAGTTGTCATCCACTGGCGGAGTAACTTTAATCTTTCGTTCATAACGAAATGGCGTTAAACAGAGGGAACGTTAAGTGAACATTCAGTGTCTTGGCGCGCTTCGCGCGGGGAGGGAACATTAATTATCATTAATTGTTCATTAATTTCTTCGTTAATTATTTCATGTAATTGTCGTTAATTCAATCTATTGACGAGGAATAATTAATGAAATAATTAATGACTAATTAATGATAATTAATGTTCAAAAACCAAAGCGCGAAGCGCGACCTTCGTATTTTGTTTTAACGTTCGCGTATAGGGTTAATGTTACTTACTAAGTTCGAGCATGCGCTCGATTGGTTTCACCGCGCGTTCAGCCACGTCGGCAGGCACTTCGATTGTGGGCCATTCGTAGCGCAAGGTGTTGTACACCTTCTCAAGCGTACAGAGACGCATGAAGTTGCATTCGTTGCAACCACACGTACTGTCATCGGGCGGAACGGGAATGAAATGCTTCTCTGGGCAGTTCTTTTGCATTTCGTGTAGAATGCCACTTTCTGTTACAACGAGGAACGTGTCGCAGTCAGAGTCGATAGCATAGTGTAAGAGTGCAGCTGTCGAACCTACCACGTCGGCCAACTTCACCACGGCACCACGGCATTCGGGGTGAACCAAAACCTTTGCCTTAGGATATTCACGCTTCAACTCTACGAGCTTCTCAACCGAGAAACGTTCGTGAACGTGGCAACCACCGTTCCAGAGCAACATGTTGCGTCCCGTCTCAGAGTTGATGTAATTGCCCAAGTTATAGTCAGGGCCGAAGATGAGTTTCGCGTCTTTCGGGAAGGTCTCAACGATCTTCTTTGCGTTGCTGGAGGTGACGACCACGTCCGTCAGAGCCTTCACCGCAGCCGTTGTATTGACGTAAGAGACAACCTGATAGCCAGGGTGCGCTTCGACAAACTTCTTAAATTCATCAGCTGGGCAACTCTCAGCAAGAGAACAAGTAGCATTCAAGTCAGGCACCAAGACCATCTTGTTGGGACAAAGAATCTTATTCGTTTCGCCCATAAAGTGTACGCCACACATCACGATGATGTCAGCGTCCGTTTTAGCCGCTTGTTGTGCCAGTCCGAGGCTATCGCCTACGAAGTCGGCAATGTCTTGCAGTACGCCCTCCGTATAATAATGTGCTAAAATGATAGCATTCTTCTCTTTACACATACGACGGATTTCGGCCTTGAGGTCGAGTCCTGCGGGGATAGGTTCGTCAACGTATCCTTTTTCTTTCCAAGAGTCCTTTACTTGTGTCATAGTTCTTGTTGTATGATTTTGGGTACAAATGTACAAAAAGATTGACGAAACATTACAGACAGGAATGAACATTAAGGCGCGCTTCGCGCTTTTTTTTAACATTAATGTTTTCATTAATCGACCATTAATCTTTTCATTAATCTATTCATCTATATCTACCATTGAACAAATACACTGTGGGAGCGATTCAAAAACACTGAGGGAGCGATTTAAAAACACTGTGGGAGCGTGAAAGCGCTCCCTCAGTGTTTTGAAAAGTGAAACATGAAACTAAAAATGAAACATGAAAGATAAATCAAAGGTTTTGAAAACGTATAGAGATTTTGTGCGATAAACAGCAATTTATCTGCCTAATTGGGGGGCGGGTTAATTGGGGGGCGGGTTTTTAACCCGCGGCAGCAGCAGGTTTTGAGCATTTACTTATAGTTGCTTAGCGACTATAAACAGATAATTTACAACCTGCTGCTGCCGCGGGTTACAAACCCGCCCCCCAATTAGGCCGACAAATTGCAGTTTATAGTGTTAATAAATACGTAAAATTTGGCAGACGCTCTGTTTTTATAGTATATTTGTACGAATTTAGCCATATTCTATTCAAAAAAGAAGAATAAACAATGAGTAAACCACATAAGAAGAGGCGTACGAGAGGCCATTTTGGCGCGATTACCACCTGCATTAGCACCACATTGGTGTTAGTGTTATTAGGCATTGTAGTATTATTCGTAAGCGTAGGCAATAACTATAGTCGACAGTTGCGCGAAGGGTTCACTGTCGAGGTAATGCTCAATGATAGCATACAGCCTGTGCAACAAAGTACCACCCTTGCCGCTTTGCGTAAAGCCCCCTATGCGCGTGAGGTAAATTATATATCAAAGGAACAAGGCATGCGCGAGATGAACGACGTAATGGGAGGCGACCTCGGCACGTTCGATGGCACGTCGCCCGTTCCAGCCGAGTTTGAGGTGTTCTTAAATTACGATTATGCCAACGCCGACTCCTTAGCTCGTTACGAAAAAGCGATGCTTGCCCTGCCAGGCGTGAGCGAAGTGAACTATCCACGCGACATCATGCAGAGCCTCGACCGCACGATACCTGCTATTGGCCTTGGTCTGCTCATTGTTGCTGGCTTGTTGGCTTTAGTATCATTCTCGTTGATCAATAATATCATTCGAATGAGCGTCTATGCACGTCGTTATAGCATACATACGATGAAGTTAGTAGGTGCCAGTTGGTCCTTCATTCGTCGTCCCTTTATCGTCCAGGCACTGCGCATAGGCATTGTAGCCGCCATTATAGCTTGTGGCTTGTTAGGAGGCATGATATACTACCTACAGTTCGAGGCCGGAGCTGGCGACATCTATATTAACCAACTCATCACCCCCGAAGTGTGGATCTATACGCTTGGTGTCATTGTCGTCTGTGGCATTTGCCTTACCGCATGGTCAGCCTACCTCTCTGTCAATCACCACCTGAGTTTGCGCGGAGGTGAGGTCTACGTTAGATAAAGAACAAGTAACAAACAACACACATATATATTTATATTATATGAAACCAACAACCAAGAAGGTATTTGCCTTCGACCGTATGAATTTTATTCTTTTGGCCATCGGTATGGCTATCGTTATTATCGGCATGATACTGATGTCGGGTTCGGGTTCTGACGAAACAACGTTCAATCCCGCCATCTTTGATGCCCAACACGTGAAGGTAGCTCCCGCAGTATGCCTTTTTGGCTATCTCTTTATGGTCTATGCCATCGTTAAGAAGCCAAAGAATAAGAAAGAGGAAACTGAGTAAACGATTAAGTTAACTCGTCAACAAAAAACGTCAAATAAAAGCAACAATGGACTCAATTCAAGCCCTATTGATGGGCCTTTTACAAGGACTTACCGAATACCTTCCCGTGAGTAGTAGTGGCCACTTAGCTATCGCCTCAGAGCTGTTAGGCGTAGACGGTGAGAGTAACCTCGTTTTTACCATTACCGTACACGTAGCTACTGTTCTGAGTACACTCGTTATCCTTGGTGGCGAAATCGTCAAGATCATAAAAGGTACTTTTTCGCCCCTAAATGTTACAGGCACAGGTCTTAACCGACTCAATGACGACCAACGCTATGTGCTTAATATCATTATTTCAATGATACCTATTGGCATCGTAGGCGTATTCTTTAAGGATAAGGTAGAAGAAATATTCGGTTCAGGCTTAACAATAGTCGGCATTTGCTTGCTCATCACGGCAGCTTTGCTCACCTTCTCTTACCTCGCTCGTCCGCGCCAGAAGGAGAAGATCTCGCTCCTTGATGCCTTTATCATCGGTGTGTCACAAGCCTTGGCTGTACTGCCTGGCCTAAGCCGTTCGGGCACTACGATTGCCACAGGCCTTATGTTGGGCAATAAAAAGTCAAGCATGGCACAGTTCTCATTCCTCATGGTCGTTCCCCCCATTTTGGGCGAAGCACTGCTTGACGTAATGAAGGTAGTGAAAGGAGAAGACTTAGGTGGCGATATAGGTATGATGCCCTTAATTGTAGGTTTCATTGCAGCCTTCCTTTCTGGTTGCGTGGCTTGTAAGTGGATGATAGGCATCGTCAAGAAGGGCAAACTTATCTACTTCGCTTACTACTGCGCACTGGTAGGCGTGGCAACACTCGTTTACTCTTTCTTTAGTTGATGAGTTTTTTTTGTTGACGAGTTAACAAGTTGACGAGTTAACAAGTTGACGAGTTAACAAGTTGACGAGTTAACGGGTAAGTTAGCATAAAAGCAAGTTCCCCTATTCAATAAAAAGGACAAACTTACTCGTTAACTTGTCACCTCGTTAACTTGTCACCTCGTTAACCCCAAAAATCACGAACGACAGAATGGCAAAAAAAGAAATAGTGGCCGATTACCTATTGCCCCAAGCCGCATTGGAGGCACTTAGTGCCGATGAGCGGGCTATCTTACCCTATGTAGGCATCTCAGCCTTGAAGGACTTCTTGGCCCACCCCGACCAACTCACCCCCGATGGCAATCCCATAGCGGGCGGCATAATGCCAGCCATTATCGCTTTCGACAAGCCCCTACATATCACCTCCTTCCAATTGGTAGCAAAGGTAAGGTGGCTTATCAGTCGAGCCATGGGACGTAAGAAGATAAAGATAGGTCATGCGGGTACGCTCGACCCACTGGCTTCGGGCGTAATGATTATCTGTTTAGGTCGCGCCACCAAACTCATAGAGCAAATGCAAGCGGGCGAAAAGGAGTACATCGCTACCTTACAGTTAGGCGCTACTACTCCCAGCTTCGACCTCGAACACCCTATTGACCAAACTTATCCTACCGAACACATCACCCCAGAAGCAATTAATGAAGCCTTAGAACAATTTCGAGGCGACATCATGCAAGTGCCCCCTGCCTTTTCTGCTTGTAAAGTAGAAGGCAAGCGCGCTTACGACCTCGCTCGAAGTGGCGAAGAGGTACAGCTCCGCGCTAAGCCCCTTCACATTTCAGAACTCGAAATGATACATTGTGACCTTGCCAACAATAGCATCACGCTAAGAGTTGTCTGCTCTAAAGGCACCTACATTCGTGCCCTCGCTCGTGACATTGGCCAAGCGCTCAACAGTGGTGCCCACCTCACAGCCTTGCGTCGCACTCGTGTAGGCGTATTCGATGAGGCTCGTTGCTTCTCTCTCCCCGAATTTGAAGACCTAATAAAGGACGAATAGGGCCTTATTTATGTGGTATAAGGCTTTTTGGGTATTTATGGGGTTATTGGGTTATAAGGTAAAGAAGTCGCTATTGTTGAACTGAACATAAGCGATTTTTATTGCTTCCCTTGACTTGCTCTACTTCTCCCCCTTAAATTCTCCTAACTCTCAAAGCCGTCCCTCCAACTTCCAATAAACTTCCCCCAAACTTCTCCATATATGAAACTATCACAATTTAAGTTTAAGCTTTCAGAAGAAAAAATAGCTCAATATCCAGCACCTCATCGTGATGAGTGTCGTATGCTGGTGCTTCACCGTACGACGGGCGACATTGAGCACTTAATGTTTAAGGACCTCCTCACCTTCTTCGATGAAGAAGACGTGTTCGTGTTCAACGACACCAAGGTGTTCCCCGCACGCCTTTATGGTAATAAGGAGAAGACAGGAGCACGCATCGAAGTGTTCCTCTTGCGCGAACTCAATCAAGAACTTCGCCTTTGGGACGTACTTGTCGACCCCGCACGTAAGATTCGTATTGGCAACAAACTCTACTTTGGCGAGGACGACTCTATCGTAGCCGAAGTGATAGACAATACGACCAGCCGTGGCCGTACACTTCGTTTCCTCTACGATGGCGATCACGACGATTTTAAGCGTCAACTCTATGCCCTTGGCGAAGCACCTATTCCTCGTTTCATCGGTCGCGAGAGCGAACCAGAGGACTTAGAACGCTTCCAATGCATCTTTGCCAAGAACGAAGGTGCTGTGACAGCTCCAACGGCCGGACTCCACTTCTCACGCGAGATGATGAAGCGTATGGAGATAAAAGGTATCGAACCCGCTTTTATTACCCTACATTGTGGCCTTGGCAACTTCCGCAGTACAGACGTAGAAGATCTCACCAAACATAAGATTGACTCAGAACAGATGTTTGTAGAGGCCGATTGTTGTCGCATTGTCAATAAGGCAAAGGACGAAGATCGCAAGGTTTTGGCCGTAGGCACTACCGTACAGCGTGCCCTCGAAGCTTCTTGCAGCACCGACAATCGCATTAAGGAGTTTGAAGGTTGGACCAATAAGTTCATCTTCCCCCCCTACGAATTCCACGTAGCTAACGCGATGCTCTCTAACTTCCACTTGCCTTACTCTACGCTCTTGATGCTCACCGCCGCCTTTGGTGGTTATGACTATACCATGCATGCCTATGAAGAGGCTTTGAAGCACGACTACAAGTTTGGCCCATTTGGCGATGTGATGCTTATTGTAGATTAAAGAACTGAACTACCATTCATTACAGAGCCAGAAAAAAAGGATCATGGATAATTCATGAAAATTCGTGTTCAATACAAAGCGCGAATTATCATGAATTATCCATGATCTTTTTTGGAACTATAATAGGTTGTGCGGTAGTTCACTCCTTAATATATTCCCCCCAATCGACGAGGCGCATATCTCCTTTGCGACGATAAGTGTCGTGTAGGGCAAAGGCAGCAGAGAGAATGTGGTGCGTATGGCCACCGTAGGCACCCGCCAGTCGAAGGTATTCACGGAGAATAGGACGATAGTCGGGGTGAGCAATGGCGATAAGCGCTTCCGCCTTTTCGAGGGCAGACTTATTGCGAAGGTCGGCTACACCATATTCGGTGACGATAGCATCGACGTAGTGCTCCGTGTGGTCGATGTGTGAACAGAAAGGCACGATACTACTGATGCGGCCGTCCTTTGCCGTAGAACCACAAGTGAAAGTAGCCAACATTGCGTTGCAAGTAAAGTCGCACGAACCGCCCACGCCATTCATCATGCGTGTGCCGCCCACTTTTGTTGAATTAACGTGTCCGTAGATGTCCACCTCTATGGCCGTATTGAGCGAACAAACGCCCAAGCGCGCAATGATTTCGGGACAGTTCGATATTTCTGACGGTCGGAGCAGGAGTCGGCCACGATAGTCGTTCATGTTGTTATACAACTCTTGTAAGTGTTCGGGACTGAGCGTGAGTGCCCCCGTTGAAGCCGCCATAACGCGTCCCTCTTTGATAAGTCGCATAGGTTCCTCTTGTAGCACTTCCGTATAAATGCTAAAGTTTGGCACCTCCTTCGACTCGCCTAACGCCCCCATTACGGCATTTGCACCACTTCCTACACCGCTTTGAAGGATGAGTTTGTTGCGAAAGATGAAGCCTTGTTGCATATTCCATACGAGGAAGTCGGCCGTGTGTTGGCCTATCGCGCGCGTCACGTCGGTGGCAGGAGCCATAGCGCGTGCCTCGTCGGGAAGGTGAGTCATAACGATGCCGCGTACGTGTTCGGGCGAAACTTCTATGTACGGCAGGCCGATAATCTCGATAGGTTGCGTGATGCGCACGGGGGCGCGAAACCAGGGGTCCTCTATCTCATAGATGTCGTGCATACCAATGATGCGGCTGCTGTGCCAGGTGTTGAGTTCGATGAACACGCCTTTCTCCGCCAAGCGACAGATGGTAGGGGCGATGCCAATACCCGCAGTGAGGTAGATACGAAGTTTGCCACGCACCTCCTGCACGTCGCAAGCCTCGATGATACCCCACGTGATGCGTCCCGTAAGGCCTTGGCGCAGGTGGGAAGCATTGTCGGAGAGGTTGAGATCGGTGTAGCGCACGTGCCCCGTGTTGTAGGCCTTGCGCATTTCGGGGTTGACGCTGAAGGGGAGGCGGCGGTCGACAGCATCGGCTGCGGCTAACTCACCGTCGCAACTGGCACCAATGGAAGCACCCGTCACAACGTTTACTTTAAAGGGACGACCTGCTTCATGTTCCTTGCGTGCTCGTGCAGCCAAAGCGGGCGTTATCACCTTGGGCGAACCTGCTGGACCAAAACCGCCTACGGCCAAAAGATCGCCATTGCTAATCTGGGCAGCTGCCTCGGCTGCCGTTATCTCGGGTACTAACATGTAATTTCGTTTTGACGTTAATTTGATTGCAAATATACATATAATACATTGTATACAGCTAATATTATGCAATAAACAATCACAAAAACGTATATTATACATAATTAGCGGTGAGGATAGGAGTGAACATATATTATCATGGCTCTGTAACGAATAGCGTGAGTAAACTGCAATTTATCTGCCTAATTGGGGGGCGGGTTTGTAACCCGCGGCAGCAGCATGCTTTGAACATCTACTTATAGTCGCTTAGCGCGAGAACATACATAACATACAATTTTACATACTTATTTACATACTATACTCAATTTGTGCCAAGGCACAAATTGAAACATACAGGCTACGCCCTTGCGCTTCAGCGCACTAATGGCTTGCATAAACGATTGATAATTAGAAGCATTCTCAATATATCACATTGTCGCTGAAGCGCAAGGGCGTAGCCAGTATGTATCAATTTGTGCCTTGGCACAAATTGAGTA
>OOBB01000283.1_pt1 | contig 29668 bp, 20 predicted proteins | sample 1671661 | NCBI WGS metagenome assembly OOBB01 (sample SAMN06348179, study PRJEB24527) | human gut metagenome | biome: human gut; feature: ankylosing spondylitis patient; material: feces | host: Homo sapiens | place: China | collected 2015-10
AAATAAGTATGTAAAATTGTATGTTATGTATGTTCTCGCGCTAAGCGACTATAAGCAACCTGCTGCTGCCGCGGGTTACAAACCCGCCCCCCAAATAGCCGATATATATACAATGGATTAATTAAAATTTTGTTCATAAACAAAAATAACGTATTTTTGCCAAATAAATTGAAAAAGCGGAGGTTATGAGCAAAAGCTTTGCCGCTTATTAGGGTAAAAAACAACGATAATATAAGCGATTTTAAAAACCACTATGGAGAATATATCCACTTATAACAACGCAGATCAGCAAGACGACGAGATGCAACTCATCCCGTTGATAAAACTATGCTATCACCAATTCATTACGTATTGGGGATGGTTTGCTCTCTCTACAGTAGTATGCGTCTGCCTTGGCTGGCTTTACCAGCAAAAGCAATCTCGCATCTTTCAGCGTCAAGCTGTTATGCTAATTGAGGATACCAATGGCGGTTCCTCTTCCAGCGGATTCCGCAGTACGTCACGTCGCAATAGTGGCATGAACACCTTGCTTGAACTCAACGGAGTCAGCGTAGGCGACAACCTAAAAAACGAAATTTTCATTCTTTCATCAAAGCGCCTCATGCAGCGCGTTGTTGATAAGCTACATCTTGAAGTTGACTATACGGTCAAAGAAAAGCTACACGACATTACTCTTTATGGTAAGGACCTTCCCTTCCAAGTGCTCTTTCAAAAGAATTTTAAAGGGAAAGGGGTGCAGCATCTTACCATTGTAAAAAAAGACGACAACACTGTTACCTTAAAGAACCTTCGCGACCAATTGGATAATGAATTTCCCGATATCGATGCAAAGCTCGGCCAAATGGTGAATACCCCCTATGGCCCGTTGTGCATTGTACGCGCATCTGGATTTGGCAAGTGGGAAGACAAAGAAGTGGAAGTAAATCGTCTAAGCCCCGACATGGCTGCCGCACGCTTTATGAAGGAGCTTTCAGTCTCTGAATACGACAAAGAGACTTCACTCATTGTACTGAGTTGCAACGATGCCAATACCAAACGTGCTGACGCTATTTTAGCTACACTCTACGACACTTATAAAGAAGATGTCGTAGAAAACAAAAATCGTGTGGCTTACAACACAGCAAGGTTTATCGACGAGCGCATTCGCATCATTGGTAGTGAATTAAGTAACGTCGAAAGCCAATTGGCTACGTTCAAAAAGCGTAATCAACTGTTGGACTTTAGCCAGACCTCACAAGCAGTTCTCACCGAAACGAGCAGTGCTCGCCAACAGAGTTTGCAAGTTGAAACACAGCTCAACGTAGCACGCTATCTCGACGAGTATTTACACTCACATAGCAACAACCACGACCTCATTCCTGCGCTTAACATTGGTGACGCATCGTTCAACACACAAATTGCAACGTACAATGACCAAATGAACAAACGCAACTTGTTGGTATCTAACACGAGCGAGTCACAAAGTGTAGTACGCGAAATGGATCGCCAATTGACACAAATGCGCCAAGCCATTGCTTCGTCACTTCGTAGCTACGTAAAATCGCTCGAGCTCCGCTTACAAGACGCTAAAGCCAATGAATCAACACTCTCAAGTCGCATAGCTGGTGCTCCTGACCAAGAGAAGCAAGGCTTAGACATTCAACGTCAGCAGTCGCTCAAGGAATCACTTTACACTTACTTGCTCAACAAGCGCGAGGAGGTGGCCCTGCAACAAGCCATCAACGAAGCCAACGTGCGATTAGTTGAAGGACCTATTGGCAATAAGCAGGTGAGTCCACGCAGTATGGTCATCATGCTCATTAGTCTCATCATTGGCTTGTTAATTCCTACCATAGTATTATGGATTCGCTACGCGCTTGATGTAACAGTGCACGGACGCAAGGACATTGAAGCCACTACCACTATTCCTGTATTGGGCGAAGTGCCACACATGAAGGTAAACGGCAACACTAACAAGGCCAACATCACGCAATTAGAAAGCAACGACCCCGTAGTCGAAGCCTTCCGTATTTTGCGCTTCAACTTAAATTACTTGCGACACAACACGCAAGTAATTATGACCAGTTCTACAACGCCTGGTCAGGGTAAAAGTTTCGTAGCAAACAACATGGCTACCATCTTGGCCATGGCTGGCAAACGTGTGTTGATAATCGATGCCGATATTCGCAAGCACACCTTGAGTAACACCTATGGCAATGACTTCGGCCTTACGACATACTTAGCTGATGAATACACCCAAGTGGCAGACATTATCAAAAAAGATGGTTTAACCAAAGGCGTTGACCTCTTACCAGCAGGACATACGCCCCCCAACCCTTCAGAGTTGCTCATGTCCGATCGTTTGGATAAACTCATTAATGAGTTACGCACGATGTATGATCATATAGTCATTGACTCTACACCTATGTTCTCTGTAGCCGATGCAAACATCATTAACCGCGTAGCAGACCTCACGTTGTTCGTCATTCGTATGGGGGTTCAGAACCGCGATTTCCTCCCCGAACTCGAACGTATGTATAAGGACAAACGCTTCAAGAATTTGTGCATTGTAGTGAACGACGCTGACATCAACCTCAATCGTTATGGTTCTGGCTACGGCTATGGCTATGGCTATGGTTACGGTTATCGTGAAAACAACAAGAGCAATCGTGTAAAACGCGTTCTAAATAAGCTCAAAAGATAAAGAAGATTAAGACATAACAAATATAATAACATAAAGAGCGAAGCTATCCATATAGAATAGCTTCGCTCTTTTTTCGGCTCGTAAGGAATGAATTACTGAAGTTTCGGATTTAGCAAGGGCGGGCTGAAAGCCCAATGTAGCACATAGCCCAGGGCAAGCGAAGCGACACCCTGGGTATCGCGTGTTGGAGCAGTCGCGCCCTGTAAGGGCAAAAGCTTTAAGACATGGCGCAAGTATTGAACAAAATATACATACGGTGTTCCACTTTAAGACCGCTAAATCAGCTATCAAGCAAGAATAACAATATAAAGGGTTAATGCTTTTGCCCTTTCAGGGCGTGGAGACTCTGCTATGCGGAAACCCCAGGGTGTCGCTTCGCTTGCCCTGGGCTATGCGCTCCATTGGGCTTTCAGCCCGCCTTTGCTAAATCCGAAACTTAAGTGAATTATTAATGCAGCATATATAGACTGCAATGGGGGGCCAAATTGGGAGCGGGTTCCCCAATTTGGGCCATTTACAATTACCACGTAATTCGCTACTAAAGCTTTTTGACCTTACCTCCTCATCAAGATATACACCACCATTGGCACACCAATAAAAGGGGTGATAGCTGCAAGCGGCAATACACCTCGTTCACCTGGCAAGTGAGATAAGATAAGAGACAGAACTGCTACAATAGCCCCTAAGATAATTGTCTGCGGAATAAGGCGTTGATGATTGGCAGAACGAACGAACAACCGTGCCATGTGAGGAACTGCTAAACCAATAAATGAAATGGGACCACACAGAGCAGTTACCGTGGCCGTTAACAATCCTATTAGCAATAACAAAAGTGTGCGAACACGCTGTACACGTATGCCCAAATTCGCTGCATAATCACTGCCTAATAACAAAGCATTGAGCGAACGACTACAAGCCCATATTCCCAATGAAGGTAAAAGGATCATGAGAGCCATGAATGGCAAGCGCGTAAGGACAACGCTCGAAAAGTCACCCATACCCCACACGACAAAGTCACGCACACCATCGGCAGAAGCATAAAAGCTGAGCAATGAAATAACAGCGGAAAGAACAAAGCTTAACATCACACCTACGACTAACAGTGCCAAATTTCCACGCAAATAATGACTACAAACAAGGAGCAAGGCTATTACTGCACAAGCCCCCATAAAGGCAAACAGAATAGTTAGGCCCAATCCCGAAACAATGGTATTTCCTACCGCCCAACTACCTCCTAATAACAACATGGCTAAGGCCACCCCCAATGAAGCTCCACTATTAACGCCCAACAAAGCGGGATCAGCCAAAGGATTGGCAAAGAGGGTTTGCATCACAAGTCCACTTACTGACAGTGCGATGCCTGCCAAAACTGCCGTTATCATTTGTGGCAAGCGCGACTCAATGACAACAAAACGGGCCATTTCATCTCCTCCCCCCAATAATGCGTCTACAACCTCTTGGAGTGACAAACTTACGCTTCCGACCAAAAGCGATAGGAAACAAAGCAATAGAAGTAAAGGAAGGGTTATTTTCATCGTAAGGGAGTATAATAGGACTTTGGAGCAGGAGAGACTTTGGCTGTCCCCATTAACTGTATGAGGTCATGCAACAACCAATTGGGGTGGAAAGGCACTTCTTCGAAATAGGGAATCTTGAATGTGTTACACCCCCATACTTTACGCTGTCTCCATGCCTTAAACTTAGCATATTGTCCACAGTCTTGCTGCATCTGTTGATAGGTCATATCATGTGCTTGGCCATACTTTATTAACCATATATCAGCATCATGAGCACGTGCATATACACTCTCTAAGTCAAGTGCGAGGCTGCCACTTTCTTTTCGATCGTCCCAGAGGTAATGTCCTCCAGCATCAGTTATAAGTTGTCCAATAGTACTTGACCCGCCAGGCTGATACCACGCATTCCCCAACTTTAAGTCACAGAACACAGTGGGGTGTATGCCTGAATGTTTTGCAACCTTTTGTTTGAGATCATTATATTGTTTTTCAACGACAGCAAAGAGAGAATCACTCCGTTGTGCTACCCCAAACAATCGACCATAAAAGCGCATCCATTCTGCACGAGCAAGAGGCGAAGTTTCCATATAATCAGCACAAGCTATCAGCGTAAATCCAACCGAGCGCAACGCCCCATTTTCATCGTTTTCGAAAGGAGACACCAATAGTCCATCGGTATGTGAAGCCTTAAAGCGTTCTACGTCTGGAGTCAACATACTTCCCATATTTTGCACCTCAGCGTGTTGTTGCAAAAACGCCTTCAATGACGGGCTCACAATATAGTCTACGTCCGTCACTCCCGCCATACAATGAGTTGCTTGCAAGTCAAGCAATAAGGCTGCATGCACTGATGAGGTGACAATCGCCCGTTTCAAGGGAGTGCGAACGACCGTCCCCTTTGGCAACGAATGGGGCAAAGGCAAACTATCTGCCACCATTACGTAAGTAGCCATTGTCCGTCCCTTATGCCACGGGTCGGCAACACGAGCTACCGTAAAGCTATCTTCCTCTTGCATTGTGAGCAAATTGGCATAACGCATACCTGCATCTGTATGTTCTACTACTTGAGTAGCACACGATACAAGGAGCAAGGTTGTACTTACAAGAGCTATCAGCAATTTATACATAATAGAAAATGTCTTTTTTGTGTTTTAGAACTAATGAGAAGCAGGCTTAAATGTAATTATGGCTATTTCGAAAAAATAGATAGTTTTACGTTTTAAGGTTATAAGGTTGCACCACGTTAATAACCAATAGGACTAACTTTATAACCTTATAACCTTGAAACGTAAAACTATCTATTTATAGAAATAGCCTATACCGTAATTTCGCCCGCAATGCTCTTATTCATCAAACGTACGATTTCGTTATGAGGATAGTCATGCCCCAATAGGAACATCAACTTCGTTATCATACCCTCAACCGTTGAGTCATATCCATTAATAACCCCAGCCTGCAAGAGTTGTAACCCCGTTTCGTAACGGCGCATCTCGACCGTCCCCTTATAGCATTGCGTAATGTTTACTACAATCACCCCACGATTGACAAGGCGACGAATACTATCTACAAACCATTCTTTCTGTGGTGCATTACCCGCACCAAACGTTTTCATCACAACAGCTCGTAGCCCTGGTACGTTCAACATTGTGTCAACCACCTCCTTGCGGATACCTGGGAAGATAGTAAGTATCATCACGTTGTTATCCATTAGGAAATGAGGATGAAACGGAGCATCAGGACGCGGCTGACGAATTAAGTGACTCTCGTACTTGATGTGTATCCCCGCATGAGCTAACGAGGGCAAGTTGAACGAGCGAAAAGCATTAAACCCTTCGGAATTAATCTTAGTAGTACGATTACCACGCATCAGTCTACTTTCAAAGAATATGCATACTTCGGGCACTATAGGGCGTCCCATCGCATCGCGAGCAGCTGCTATCTCTATACTCGTCAAAAGGTTTTCCTTACCATCTGTACGCAACTGGCCTATGGGCAACTGAGAACCCGTAATAATGACAGGTTTTCCCAAGTTTTCCAACATAAAGCTCAATGCCGAAGCCGTATAGGCCATAGTGTCGGTACCATGTAACAAGACAAAACCATCATAACTCTCATAATGATCGGCTATGATATGGGCCATTTTTATCCAATAACGCGGCTCCATATCGCTTGAGTCAATAGGAGGGTCAAAGGCTAAAGCATCAATGTGGTAATTGAACTGCTTAAACTCTGGCACGTAATGCTTAAACTGCTCAAAATCGAAATTTTCGAGCGCACCCGTTTCGGGATTTTCAATCATTCCGATTGTTCCCCCAGTATATATTATTAATATGTGTGGTGTACGTGGATTGTCCATGCGTGCAAATTTAATAAAATATGTTTATATAGCATTATAATGGCTCAAACCTATTCGTTACAAATAAGCTCATCGAAAAGCCGCATTATTCTACAAAAACGTTACCTTTGCACCAATTGAAGTAAACTGATAGCGCCCAGTGCAAAACAAAACGAAAGGAGTCAAGCTCTTAACACATTATTTTGTCAAATCAAAAGGTGCTATAATCTATTACAAAACAACGCTTTAACTTATGAAACTTTGGGAAAAATCAGTACAAGTAACTGACGAGATAGACAAATTCACCGTAGGTCACGACCGCGAACTTGACCTTTACCTTGCACCTTACGACGTATTAGGATCAATGGCCCACGTTACGATGTTACACAACATTGGCCTTATCGCCGACAATGAGTTAGAGCCCTTGCTCAGTGAACTAAAGAAAATATATCACACGGCCCTTGAAGGAAAATTTGTCATTGAGGACGGCATTGAGGACGTTCACTCTCAAGTAGAACTCATGCTGACACGGGCCTTGGGCGACATGGGTAAGAAAATACATTCTGGCCGTTCGCGTAACGATCAAGTATTGGTCGACTTAAAACTCTTCACCCGTCAGAAGCTACGCGAAGTGGCCGAAGCCGTGCGCCAACTCTTTGACGAGCTGCAAAAGCAGAGCGAACGCTATAAAGGGGTACTCATGCCTGGTTACACTCACCTACAAGTGGCCATGCCTTCCAGTTTCGGCTTGTGGTTCGGAGCTTATGCCGAAAGTCTGACGGACGACATGCTATTCATTGAAGCGGCCTACCGACTAACCAATCGTAACCCATTAGGATCGGCTGCTGGCTATGGTTCTTCTTTCCCACTCAACCGCCAAATGACTACCGACCTCTTAGGGTTCGACTCTATGGACTATAACGTGGTGTATGCACAGATGGGACGTGGCAAGATGGAGCGCAACGTAGCTTTTGCCTTAGCAAGCGTAGCAGGTACAGTGGCCAAATTGGCCTTTGATGCTTGCATGTTCAACTCTCAAAATTTTGGTTTCATCAAGCTACCTGATGAATGTACTACGGGGTCGAGCATCATGCCTCACAAGAAGAACCCTGACGTATTTGAACTAATCCGCGCTCGCACGAATCGTCTGCAATCTCTGCCGCAAGAGATGATTCTCATCATGAATAATTTGCCTTGCGGCTACTTCCGCGACTTGCAAGAACTAAAAGAGGCATTTCTGCCTGCTTTCGATCGTCTGATTGATTGCCTTCACATGACGACTTATATTATTGAACGCATTCGCGTTAACGACCATATTCTTGACGACGAGCGTTACAATGCTATGTTCTCTGTCGAAGAGGTCAATCGTCTCGCTGCTGAAGGTATGCCCTTCCGCGATGCCTACAAGAAGGTAGGACTCGACATAGAAGCAGGACGTTTCACGCCCAACAAAGACATTCACCACACGCACGCTGGCAGCATCGGCAATCTTTGCAATGAACAAGTAAAAGCACTCATGGATGCCACTTGGCAAAAGTTCAACTTTAGCCGTGTTGACCAAGCGATTGGCAAGCTGATAAAATAGGAGTTGATAAATTAGGGCCTCTCCCCCTCCCCATTCTCCGATCAGAGAAAGGGGAGGGGGAGAGGTCCTAATTGCCATTTACCATAAGACCTAACTATAGAAGTCGTCTAAACTTTTCTGACGAAGATTATATTTAAACTTTTATTTCTTCTAAATTCAATCTTTACCTTTCTTTTTGACCGCTTTTTGACCTTTCATCGGTCGTGTAGCTCGCTACACTCCCTCTTCAATGCCAAAAATCGCTTCAAAAATAAAGGCAAATCTTGAACTTCATAAAAGTTTAGATGACTTCATACTTTCACAAAATCTTAACAAGTTGTCTTTACCACAGAATTATAGAAATGCGTAATATTGCAACAAAATTAATTATTAACCCCAAAGTATGGCTTACAAAATACTTGTCGTAGATGACGAACCCGACTTGCGCGAAATTCTTCAATGCAACCTTGAATGTGAAGGATACGAGGTTGAGACGGCCGAATCGGCAGAAGAAGCTCTTAAAAAGCTATCACCTGATCACAATCTCATCTTGCTTGATGTAATGTTGGGCGGTATGTCTGGCTTTCGCATGGCAAACATATTACGCAATGAGCTTAAACTTAATACGCCCATCATCTTTCTTACAGCTAAAGATACGGAGAATGACTTACTCACTGGCTTCTCGGCCGGAGGAGATGACTACATCTCTAAACCATTTTCGCTACACGAAGTCTTAGCACGCATCAAAGCTGTGCTACGCCGCACGAAAGATAACAAAACACCCCAAGTGCTGAAGGTGGGTAATCTTACCATCGACTTTGCTAAAAAGTTGGTTTTTAGCGATGATGAGAACATTCGTCTTTCCCCCAAAGAGTTTGGCATCTTTAGCATGTTGGCCAAAGAGCCTGGCCGCGTCTTTACACGTGATGAAATCTTAGCTACAGTATGGCACGGTGCCTCTTACGTGTTAGACAGAACCGTTGACGTACACATAGCACGCGTACGCCATAAATTAGGAAACAACGCTTTTCACATTAACAACCGACAAGGCTACGGATATTGTTTTGAACTATGAGACAACTGAGTTACAAGCAAAAACTGCTACTCAACTTCACCCTCCTTTTCGCTATATTTACAATACTGCTTGTCGTCTTTCAATACAATCGCGAGCGACAATATAAACGCGACTTACTTGACTCGCGCTTGCGCAGTTATGCCGACATGGTAGCCGAAACCGTTGACGCCCAATACGAAGGCAACGACACCATTAGCTTGCAACAAATCACACAAGTGCTGCCCAAAGACTTACGTCTAACGGTTATCAATCGACGAGGCGACGTTTGCTTTGAATCTACCCACCACAACATTGTCGAGATGGGGAACCACTTGAGTCGCCCTGAAGTAAAGGCTGCTATTAATAGCACTGACGGTAATGATATTCGCGTATCAGAGACTGATCATCGCGAATACTTCTATTATGCAAAAGACTATACACACTATATTGTGCGTGTAGCTCTGCCTTACGACGCAACGGTACAAAATTTTATGAAGGCGGACAACATCTTTCTGTGGTTCGCATTTATGCTCTTCCCAATTGCTTTAGTCATACTCATTCACATTTCCGACCGCTTTGGCAAAGCCGTATCAGGCCTACGTAACTTTATGCAATCGGCCGATCGAGGATTGGTGGACTACGACCATATCAACTTTCCACACTCTGAATTAGGCGAAATAGGACGCGCCATTATGCTTAAATATAAGCAATTGGAGGAATCGAGCCAACAAATTTCATTAGAGCGCGAACGACTCATGCGTCACTTTCACTACTTCGAAGAGGGAATTGCCATATTCACCCCAAATTGTCAACACATCTATGCCAATCCGCGCTTCATGCAATATGTCAACCTACTGCTTGAACACCCTACGCCTAATGTTGATGCTATATGGCAAAACAAAGCCTTTGCCCCAGCACGAGAATTTGTCGAGCTAAACAAAGGCACACGCTCAATAGCAGAAGAAGCTCCCATCTTTCGTTTCAACTTACAAGCTGGCAGTACCACTTTCAGCGTACAACTACTCATCTATAGCGACGGAAGTTTTGAACTTTCATTGGCCGACATCACAAAAGCCGAAAAGAACAAAAAGTTGAAGCAACAGATGAGTAACAATATTACACACGAGTTGCGCACACCCGTTAGCAGCGTTCGTGGTTATATCGAAACGATTCTTAACCACCCCAACCTCAGCACGGAGCGTAAAACCTATTTTCTTGAAAAGGCTTACACGCAAATTGAACGATTAACGGACCTTATTCGCGATGTGGCTCTCATCACAAAGACAGAAGAGGCAGCCGATCTGATGCCACGCGAAGAGGTAAACATCGCACATGTCGTGGCCGATGCGCAAGAAGATCTTCATGCACAATTTGACCAAACGCACATGCAGCTCTTTACAACCTTGCCAGACGACTTAAGCATTTATGGCAACTATTCGCTTATCTATTCTATCTTCCGCAATTTAATGGAAAATAGTTTACGCTATGCTGGCGATGGAAAAGAGATTCACATTAATTGCTACAACATCACGCCCGACTACCTTTACTTCTCGGTTTACGACACGGGTATAGGAGTTGCCGAAGAACATTTACCGAGGCTATTTGAACGTTTTTATCGTGTAACGGAAGGACGCACGCGCGACAATGGTGGCACGGGTTTAGGACTCTCTATCGTGCGCAATGCTGTTACCTTCCACCATGGCGACATCGCCGTGCGCAATCGTAAAGAAGGCGGTCTCGAATACTTGTTTACACTAAAAAACGAGAAAAAAGAACCTTTTCGTTAAGCCAAATGAGCAAAAGAAAGCTTGCTTTCATTTTGCCATGGCGAGAAAAGGTGCGCGAATGCGAACCTTTTCGTTAAGCCAGATGAGCAAAAGGAAGCTTGCTCTCATTTTGCCATAGCGAGAAAAGGTGCGCGAATGCGAACGATAAACTGGGGCCTCTCCCCCTAATCTCCTCCCCGACTGGGGAGGGGGTTAGGGGGAGAGGCCCCAGTTTATCAATCAATTCGTCCCTGTTAGCTTTCTGGGCTTGTTAAAGTGCCAGATAACGTGAGCAAGGAAGTAAGAAGGGAGCGCATTGCGATAGATTTCGGTGCGGCCCTGTGAGTTGATAGTGAAACTACGATTAGATAGTTGATGAAGCATATCAAAGCCGTCGATGATGAACGTCAAGTTGGGTCGCTTGATAGAACGCGAAATACGAGCATTCCACACCAACTTGTCCTTATTGCCAGCAGGATCGGTAAAGCCACGGTTGCCGTATACCTTAAGGTCGGTCGAAAGTTTGATGTCCCATGGCAATGTAGCTTTTAGCGTAACACCATATTGGTAAGACCACACATCTTGATTGACAAAATAATCTTTTTGTGAACGTGCTGCATTGTAGCTCACCCCTCCTAAAACGGAGAGGTAAGTAGATTGAGTAAAGAAATAAGCTACCCCTAGCTTTTGTTGAACGCTCCAGTTCTCAACAACGTTTTTAGTAGGCAAATTACCTTCATTGACAATGGTAATCAAGTCAACACCATGTTGCCAGCCAAGGTTTGTTTTACCAAGAAATTGAATTTTTTCTTGCTTTCCCAAATACATGTACGTATCATATCCAACGTTAGCAAATTGATTGACATTCACGTTTTGTGGCATAAAGGTACGCTTGCCCGTAGTGGGGTCATAAGTGAAACCACGCGCTATGGCATTGTACACGTAGTTATAGTTAGCATTAAGAGAACGGGTAATGTAATTATTCCCCTTTTGTCCAATTTTAGAATATCTTACCTCCAAATTGTGCGACTGTGCGCGCTTCAGTGCCGTATTACCGACATAAGTGTTGAGTGGGTCGTAAGTGTCGGGCAAGGTGAGAAGGTGATCGAGTAAGTCGGGAAGCGTTTCACTCATATTGTAGATTACTTCTACGTCGGTATATACCTTGTCCGTTCGCGTATAGCGAAATCTTGCTGTAGGATTAAACGTGTAATCATGTCGATGTGTAAAGGCATCGTAAGTGTCGCGCTGATAATCTAAGCGTTGTTAAACCAAAGCTACGGGCAACTTTAGGTATGAGCTAATTACAGCCTTTCCTCCTTTGATAGATGTATTGGCACTAATATAAAGTTGGAGTTCATTCTCAATCGGCTTGCGATTGTAGGTATAGCTATTTTGAGGGTCGAAGGTCTCATTGCGCATCCATTCGGCCTCAGAAGGCAGCGTACCTATGATGGGTTGACAGGTCGCATCACCCCACCCTATTTGACATTCTAACAAGTGAAGGTCATACCTTTTCTTCTCGTAAGTTTGGCGGGCAGTATACGATAATAAGAAATTAACAAATTTGTATATACCATGACTATATCCAACTGAGAACGAATTTTTTAGGTGTTGTGCAAAAGAGAGGTGATATTTCGTTTCTTTAATTTTAGGGTACGAGGGTATAAATTTTTCTGACAAGCCTCATAACCCTCAATTCCAATTAGACTTTCCTTTAGGCACTCATCTGTTTCTGTACTAACTGGTAGTAAGCGCCTTTACGTGCTATGAGTTCGCAATGCGTGCCCTGTTCGACGACTTTACCCTTGTCTAAAAGAACTATATTGTCAGCGTTCATAATTGTACTGAGGCGATGCGCTGCAATTACGACCGTTCGTCCTTGATTAAAGGAAGTGAGGTTGTGCATGATTTCAGACTCATTGTGCGCATCAAGCGATGAAGTAGCTTCGTCTAAAACTAAGAAGCCTGGCCTCTTATATATGGCACGTGCAATGAGCAATCGTTGCTGCTGTCCACCGCTTAGCTCAATGCCACAATTGCCAATTCGCGTATTGTAGCCCATAGGTAACGAACTGAAATATTCGTCAATACAAGCCATGCGAGCTGCTTCTCTCACACGCTCAAGATCTGGCGCTTCGTCTGATAACGCTATATTATGCAGTATACTGTCGCTAAATATGTAACCCTTTTGCATCACTACGCCACAACGGCTGAGCCAATCGTCTGTATTGATGTTTGTGATAGATAGATTGTTTATGTAGATAGCGCCGTTAGTTGGTGGATAAAAGCCCAGTAATAGTTTTATTAAAGTCGTTTTGCCACAACCACTTTCCCCTACTAAAGCCGTCGTCTTTCCTTGCGGAATATGAATGCTCACGTCGCGTAGCGCATAAGGTGATGTGCTACCCGCATACTTAAAGCTCACCGAACGTAGTTGAATGTCAATGCCTTTATTCTTATTGGGAAGTAAAGTAGAGGGTTGTTGCGATTGATTACTTAATATTTCGTCTAATCGTTCGTAAGAGATGTTGGCATCTTGAATGGTTGCGGCCATACTCACTATATTATTAAACGGAACGGCCAACCGACCACAAATGTAGCTTATCGTCATCATGGCACCTAAAGTCATTTGGTCTTGTACGACCAATGTGGCACAAATGCCTGTGATAGATAAGTCGCGCAAACGCTCAATAAAGTCATTACCACTTGCGTTGTAAAGATTGACAAAGGCTGAGCGTAATGACAGTTGGTTAATTTTGCGCTGCACCTTGTTCCACTCTTCCACTTTATAGCTTTGGGCATTCCCTACCTTAATTTCGGTCATGCCATTGATGAGTTCGTAAATCAAGTTGCGATTTTCAGCATTGTGGTGAGTGAGCGAATAGTCTATCTCTTTACGTTTGCTCATAAATAGTTTTGTCCATGCAAACGAGAATGAGGTGGCTATGATAAATAGCAAAAACACCCATGCATTGTAATACACTAAAAGTGCTGAATATACCAACAAGTTGATAAAGGTGAAGAAAGTAAAGTTAGGTAAATTTACCAAAAAAGATTTGATACGTGTTAAATCGTCTAACTTTTGTATCAGGTCGGCATTAACCTTTCTGTCAAAGAACGAAATGGGGAACTTAATCAACTGATTTAAGTAACGATTCACCATGTTGATGTGTACTTTCAACCCAACGTGTGTCATGCCTACTTGTGATAGGCAATTGGCAACGTATTGGCCTAAGAATACCAAAAACTGTCCACCAATGAGCAGCCAAACTAAAGGAATGTTCTTTTTGCTCAGTCCATCATCAATGGTTTGTTGAAAGAGCAGCGGCGTATAAGTATCAGCAGCAATGATAAGCCCTGAAAGAAGAATGAGTAAGAAAAAGTTCTTGCGATAGCGTTTACTGACATCGCAAATTAATCGCATCAATCCGTTTCGCTTTTCATGCTCAAATGTCGCGCTCTTAAACTTATCATTCGGCTCCATTACAGAGGCTAACCCAAAGGCATTATCCGCCTTCCAATGTCGCAGAAAGTCCGTACGATTGAGCGTGAGCTTTCCCTGTGCGGGGTCGGCAATGTAGAACTTTTGTCCGTCTCTTGCTATCTTGTAAAGTACAACGAAGTGGTTCTGATTCCAATAAAGAATGGCAGGCAGAGGCATACGCCTTAGTTCTTCGACATTTATTTTAACGCCAGCAGTTTCAAAGCCTAATGCTTGCAAACACACCGTAATGTCGTGTAGGCTCATGCCCAAACGATTGATGTCGCACATCTTGCGAAGCGTTTGCAAACTGACCTCTTTGCCATAATAGTGCGTAATCATGCGTATGCACGTAAGGCCACAATCAGCGTGTTCAAGCTGCTGGTATGATTTAAATTTATATTTGTGCATAGGCTCTATGGATTATGATGCTAAAGCAACTATTTATTTAGCATAAAAAGGTATTCAAAGCGATTGAGCCCTTTTTGCTGCTTAGTAATGTTTAAAAAATAACTTCCGCAATTTTTCTGTTGCGGTTTATGTTTAGCTCAATTGCCAAATACCTGCCAAAAGAACCATATAAAGATGAACTCTCAAAATGGAACAATCTCATCAAAAGCTCTTAGTCGCAGAATTTCTGTGGAAGTTATTTTTTAAACATTACTATACTATTTTGCAACCATAAAACAAAAGGCAACAACATATAGCCTTTGTAACGTTACGCTTGCAAATGTATGTATGTTTGGTTAGTATAGTTTTACTAAACATTACTAAACAAAATACAACAAGTAATGATATTTTTTCTTATTCAATGATGAATATTCCTTGAAAAAGAAACTCTTTGTTGAAAAAGAATAATTTGTAGGCACCAACTCCTAAGCCATTCAAAGAAATGGGATTATTAGGAGTTATATATCCTTCAAGTATGGTTCTATTTCGTAAGTCTGTTATGTTGTATTGCCAAACTTGTGAAAGATCTGATAATACCATAATACCATAATTGGTAAGATAACAATCAATGTTTAAAGAACCGTTCTTATCATTGCTACCCTTACGACGAAACCAATCGTTATCTATGGTTAGAAGAATTTTCGTTTTAACGATTGTGTCATTTGTACAATTAGATGAGTACACAGCCACTGCGAACAGCAGAAATGTTAGTGTAAGAATTAATTTCTTCATAAAGAATAATGTTGAATTATCCGCTAAATTAAACACCAGTGATAATATTTTACTAAACATTACTAAACAAAATGCTTCACAACCTGTTTTTTTCTTGATATTTGTATATTTAGCGTGTAATAAGGGCTTATTTCTATGTTTTATCTTAACTTTGCGTAAAAGTAAATAAATATGCTAATAAAAAAAAACGTCCTTTTAATATGCTGCTTGTATTTTTTTTTAAGTTGCATTTCCAATAAAGAAAGTAAAAAAATAGATGCAACTTTAGATGAAATTTCAGCATGCATTGACACCAATTATACAAAAGCGGGTAACCTCATGCGCGAATTGCAGCGAGATTCGGCTAAATTGTCCGAATCTCAGAAGATGTATTTTCTGCTTTTAAATATAAATTATAGTGACAAGAAAAATAAAATCACAATGCCATTAGAAAAAGTACAACAATTAGTGGCATATTACGAAAAGCATGAAAAGCATTCTGAAAAGCGTTTTAGAGCTAATTATTATTTAGCTGGTACATATCGTGACATGTGTGATTATCCCATGGCTGCAACTATTTACAAAAAAACAATAGACTTGTTTGAAAATAGAGAGGTTAAGTGTCGCGATTTTTATGTAGTAAGATGCTATTTACAATTGAGTAGCGTATTGGAGTTATCTTTTTTAGCAAATGAGGCTCTTAAATATGATTTAAAGTCTTTGAAATATATACATGACCCTCAAAGGTATGCAACAGCTTATTCTAACTTGGCCACAGATTATTCAAATCTGAAAAGATATAAGGAAGCAACCTATTATCATAATAAAGCTTACTCTGTGCAAGGGCTTTCAGCAATCGAGAAGGCTGATATAGGTCAAGCACAAATAAAATATTTCATAGGTCAAAAGGATACCGCAAATGTTCTTAAACGCGTAGCTGATTTAGATGTGATTACAAATTTATCGCCTTTTGATGCTAATCTACTTTATGAAAATAGAGCAAAATATTTTGAATTTATAAATCAAAAAGATTCTGCCCTCTTAAATTGGAAAAAAGTTCTTGCTCAGGGATATTATATAGACAAGCAGCAAGCTTGTGGGCACTTATTCCTACTATATAAACAAGCAGGTAATTTTACTGAGGCCATGAAATATGCTGACTTGTACATAGCTTATACTGACACGATGAAACATAAGGTGGAATCAGAATCTGTAGCTAAGGCTATGCAACTATATGACTATTCGGCTTATCAACAGAAGAGTCAACAAGCTGAATTAGACAAACAAAAAAGAACTACTCTTTTAATCGGAGTCATATTGGCTATCGTGTTGTTAACAACGTGGGGAATCGTATTCTTGATTTATAAAAAGAAGCAGAAACAAGTTGCTTTAGCTGATGCAACGCACAAGAATGAGCTATTGCGAGTACGCCTAATATCAGAAGAAAAGAATACTGAGAAATTAAGTCAGAAAATTGAAGACAATGAAACTATCTTGACTGAACTTAAAGCGAAACTTTCTACTCAGAAAGATTTCCGTCAGCAACTTGAAACGGAAATAACTGAGAAAGAGGCTCTATTGGCATCATTAAATCAGCAAATGCAAACGCATATTGATGCTGAGAACGATATACAGACTGAACTAAATGAAGCTAATAAAAGAATACGCACGCTTGAAGACGAACTGAAGATTGAACGCGCATTTCGTGATAAATTGTCTGATAGATTAGAAGAGGTAAAGGATAGATTGATGCAGTATGAAGGAGAAATGCCCATGTCCTTGTGGAAAGAATTCTCTGAGACATTTAAAGCCAAATATCCTAATGTGGAACCATACGTTATGAAGCACTTACCAGGCTGCCAGCCATTTGACCTCATGCTCATCTTTTTATACAGTGAGGGCTTTAGTGGTAAAAGAATGTCGATGTTGCTAAACGTTACTATGCAGTATCTGAATAGTCGTAAGAAGCGCATCTATAGTAAAATGACAGGTCTTGGAAGAGGTTCAGCTGAAGAGACCTCTCAATACTTTAACTGGCTAAAGTCTGTTGGAACATAATTATTTTGAGGGACAAATAAAAACTGCAATTTGTCGATTCCTACGTAACGCGTGCTTTCCAGCACGCGTTACGTAGACGCGTTCGTGACGCGTAACTCTTCGACAAATTGCAGTTTGTCGAAGAGTCAAAGCACAACAAATATATAGTCCACAAAAAAAGTTAGCCTTTTTGCAGATAATCCTAATAAAATTGCTACAAATCTTATTTTGTTTAGTAATGTTTAGTAGATGAGTATGCCACAATGATATATTTGCAGCAAAAATAATGTTGTAAACTTGCTACTCAATAAATATAATGATTAATTGAAAGCAAGAATGCATTTACAATCATTATTATAAGAATGATACAACTTAAAAAATAATTATCATGGCTGGCAATCAAAACATATTCTTATCACTTATTAAATTATTGGGAATACCTCATACAAAAGGATTCACACAATATTCTTACGAGGAGCATCCTTATAAGTATTCTTTTTACGGTCTGAAGAATTTGGCTGAATCATACGATATTGAATGCAAAGGAGTATATATCGCTGACAAAAGCGAGATAAAAGATTTGCCAATACCATTTATTGCTGAATGCTTTAATGATTATGTACTCGTTAAAGACATTAGCGAAAAGCAAGTTAATTTCGACATATATAACAGCAATTCAGTAATGCCATTAACCGACTTCATCAATAGTTGGGATGGCCACGCATTATTATTCTTTCCTAACGAGAATAGTAAGGAACCTAATTTAAAGCAACATCGTAAAGACGCTTTGTACTCGACTTTTGAGTATATTGTGTTTTGCATTTCTTGTGCTTTACTGTTCTCATGTATTTTTGCTAAAAATTTAGCATTAGTTAATGCTACAAGCATTCTGTTGCTAGCAATAACCGCCATTGGAATAATTCTATCAACCTTACTGCTCTTTAAGCAGATTAACATATTTAGCAATCTAACTGAAAGCATCTGCACCATATTTAAGAAGGGGAGTTGCAACAATGTGTTAGAAAGCCAAAATTCGAAACTATTTAATAGGTATTCCTGGGCTGAAGTCGGATTTGTTTATTTTACAAGCAACTTCATAATTATTGCATGCCTTACTGAGTGTACCCAAATATTATCTTGGATAAGTATTCTTGCTTTGCCATATAGCGCGTGGAGCATAGCTTATCAGAAGCGTACCTCACAATGGTGTCCACTTTGCATAGTAGTACAATGTGTGATAGTTTCTCAATTCATCATATTTTTAGCAAATGGCTACTATAATAGAAGCTTTTGTATTTCCATGTTAACTGACACTCTTTATACTTTTTCCATTTATGGTATTGTCGGTGTAATTACACACAAAAGTATCCCGCTTATTGAGAAATCACATAAGTTGATACAAGTTAAGTGGAAGTATAACCACTTAAAGATGAAAACGGAAATTTTTCATTCCTTATTAAGTGCACAAGATAATTATCCAACTGATGGTTCAAATATTCTATTTGGTCCCCAAAGTTTGTTACGTGTCACTGTTTTTAGTAACCCTTACTGTAATCCATGTGCAATAATGCACAAACGACTGCAAGAATTGGTAGAAAGCAAAAAGGTGCAGGTACAATATGTATTCACATCTTTTAAGCCTGAGTGGGATGATATAAACAAATATATGATTGCAGCATATCAGCAATTAGGTGCAGAAAGAGCCTGGCAAATATATACAGAATGGTACAAACAAGCAAACACTTTAAAAGACGATTTCTTCACGTCATATCATTTAGATATTGAAAAAGAAAACGTTTTAAAAGAATTTAATATACATGAAAAATGGAGAGATTCAAACCACTTAGAAGCGACACCGACCATATTAGTCAATGGTTATAAATTACCTTATGGTTACGAGATTGAAGATCTTATTTACTTTGCATAAAAGCATAGACTATGGAAAAAATTCTATTTACCAAAGGAGAACGATTACTACATCACTTAATACTTCACTCTTACGATACGCCTGAAGCAATAGGACTATTTAATGGAATGACTGGCATTATGTTAGTAATTGCGCATTACGCAAGAGTTCACAAGAAAAAATGTTTAGAGAGTGTTTCTGACTTTCTCTTAGACAAAATTATAAATAGTATTACCAACGCTGACAGTATATATTTCGGAAATGGATTGGCTGGCATAGGATGGAGTATAGAATATCTTATTCAAAATAATTACATGAAAGGGTGCGGTGTTGATTTGACTTCCGAAATTGATAAACAAATCATGCAAACAAACATAAAACGAATAACAGATAATGGCATAGAAAATGGAATAGTCGGATTATTTCACTATATAATAGCCCATATACAAGGAGCCATGCAACAAGGGAAAAAAGCTTTTGACTTGCAATACCTTGAAGATTGGCATGAAGTTCTTTCTCATAAACAAGAGCTATATCCTCAGCAAAAGCAGTGGAAATTGATGCATGAAACCTATATTAATGCATTACAAGGAAGTAATACTTATAAACTTGATTTAAAACAATTCATCATACCTACACAATATCCACCTATGATATTACTAGGGTTACAAAAAGGATTAGCTGGATATTTAGAATTACAAATACAATCGAATTAACAAAATGAAAAAGGTTTTTATAGTTGACGAATGTGTTTCTTCAAAACAAAATGGAGTAGGCACCTATATGAAGTGTCTATTGTCATGCTTAGCTCCATTAGAGATTGAAGTAAACTTATTATCCTTTAACTCGAACAACAAAAGATTTGAGTTCCAAATAAAAGATAGCATTCGATATATATATTTTCCAATATGCCACAAAGGTTCTTTTCTTGAAATCGGAAGTTTATGTTGGCCCTTATTGAGATTATATTTTACCGATGTTACAGATAATATTTTTATTATTAACCATTCCCCTTGTGTTGATTTGCTACGGCAACTGCGTAAACAGTTTAAAAAAGCACGTCTCATTTTTATTATTCATGACCAAGGATGGACAAGTCCTCTGTTGGGAAATAAAGAAAGACTTAAAAATATCATCAATCGCAATCATAAAGGGGAAAATAATAAAATAGAAAAATTTGTAAAAAAATATTTCAAACAAGAACAAATAATGTACAAACTCGTTGACGATATCGTATGCCTATCCACATCTACTCAATCACTTTTGACAAATACATATAATATCAATTCCGATAAGATACATTTAATACCTAATAGTATATACAATGTGCCAATTTGTTTAAACAATGAAGAAAGACTAACTCTACGAAAGAATTTAGGATTTGCAGAAGACGATATAGTCCTACTATATGTTGGTAGAACTGTGGAGGCAAAAGGATTTGATAACTTGCTATTGGCCTTTGAAAAATTAAGTAAAAACAATTCCAGATTACGACTAATTGTTGCAGGCGAGATTTTTCGTGTTATTGAATTCGCGCAAATAACTAAATATTCTGCAACCCGAATCACTTACTTAGGTCTAATTGCAAAAGAACAATTGCAAAAATGGTATAATATAGCAGACTTCGGTTTATTGCCTTCCTACACTGAACAATGTAGCTATACAGGAATAGAAATGATGGCCCAAAAATTACTAATTGTAACGACTAACGGGAATGGGCTTTCTGACATGTTTACAGACAAAATAAATGCTATCGTTTGCCCTATTTCGGATGATATGGCATTAAGCTTAGAATGTGGCATTTCAAGGGCAATGCAATTATCTACAAACGAGAAGCTGCAAATGCAAAACGAAGCATTAAACCTTGTACGAACAAAGTACTCCCTGCATAATTTTCAAACATCATATAGAAGGATTCTGCTAGAAAGCAAATAAATAAAGCATATGGAATCACAAATAGAATTACACAAAAAGTTCTTTTTCTTGATTCAGAACTTTACGAAAACTAAAGTTAGAATATGCTATGAATACAACCTTATTTTATTAATCTACTAATCTTTCAAAAAATGAAAAAGATTAAACCTATCACCCTAAAAAGTGCTAATTTGCTCAGCGATGAGGAAATGAAACACATTTGTGGTGGAAGTTCAGCCTCATCAGCTTCAAGCGTGTGTGGTACTTACGAAGGTAAGCCATGTAGACTTATGGTGAAAATCTCTAGTTCTACTGGATGGCTGCCTTATCAAGGCGTATGCAAACCACTTCGTAATGGTGGTTGGGTACGTTGTGCCTGTGTTGCAGGCGATTACAATTCTGATCCAAGCAAGCCAAGTTCTGCTTGTCATGGATTTTAAGTGAACAATTGTGGCAAAGGATAAACCAGGGTGTCTATCTTTTGCCACATACTAACCTTTAACCTATATTCTTATGCGTTATTTTTTTACTATACTTTTATTTATAACATATACCGCTTCACTCAAAGCAGTTCCACAAGACTCTGTTTGGGTGGGCGGTGCCATTGTTGATGCTATTAGCAATGATCAAATTGAAGATGCTGACCTAACTTTTATGAAAACCGATAGTACGGTAGTGAATACTTGTCGTCCCATAAATTGGAATAAGAAGTATGGTATTGATGATGCTGACCAAGTTATCATAACCTATAGTGTACCCGTACCAACAGTTGGTAATTACATCGTTCGTATAGAGTCTCCTCTTTATGAAACAACTTACTATAACCTTTCTATCCCTGAAAAAATAAATGGAAAGAGAACGACTTCCTTTGACGTTCCTGACATACCACTAAATCGTAAACCTAAACTTTTAGGAGAAGCAGAAGTACGTGCTTCAAAAATTATGATGATAAATAAAGGGGATACACTAATTTACAATGCCTCTGCATTTCAACTCAATGAAGGGTCAATGCTTGACCAGTTAATCGCTCAACTACCAGGTGTTCGCCTCACAAATGAAGGACAAATTTTTATTAATGAGCAATATGTAAGTGGCCTGTTAATTGATGGCAAGGACTTTTTTGAAGGTAATCCTACAATTGCTTTAAGAAACCTACCAGCTTATACTGTTGACAAAGTAAAAACTTATCACCGAGGAGAAAAGAGTGACTACTTGATTCAACGCGATTCAACAGAACGCCTACAAGACGATTTAGTTATTGACGTTAACTTAAAACGTGAGTATCATAAATCATGGTTAACGAATTTAGAAGTTGGCTATGGATTAAGAAAACATTATCAAAGTAGAGCCTTTGCAATGCACCTATCTGACCGTTCTCACTTTGCTGCATTTGGGAATGTCAACAATGTCGGAACAAACACCAACTTAGGGGAGAGTTTCCCCACTTCTATCGAGGAACTTGCAACTACTCCTTCCAAAGAAAAAAATGCAGGTTTTGACTTTCGAATTGAATTCGGTAGAAAGAGGCTAACATATAACACCTCACTACTTGCATCAAATCACATTCAAGACGTAATAACTGAAACATCAAGCAATAGTATATTGGGATTGCAACAAACATTCAATCGTTCACGAATGACTAACAACAATAAGCGAACGAATATGCATTGGCGCAACCTACTTTGTTTACCATTGCCTAAAATGTATGCAGAATTTACATTAGCAGGGGAATATGGCAGAAATAAAGTGCAAGAATTATATCAAAATGCTGATTTTGATAGACTTCCACTTGAAGCTAATAGAATAGCTGCACTTGATAGCGTTTTTAATCCAACATGGCATTACAGTCAGCTACAAAACGTTATCAGTCGTTTACATCAGCAAACGAGTTCAAACACACAACGTTATGCGGCAGTCGCCTCAGCTATGACTAAATGGAAATCGCCCTTCACCAATTCTCCTATAAGTTTCTATACTGAAGCTAGTTATGAACATATAAAAGGCAACGCTAACAATCTGTTTGATTTACAATCAAAAACAGGAGTAACTTATCTGGACGAGCGCAACTCTACTTCTGTAAAGAATTACTCAGGAAAGCTTCGCATAAATTATGAGTATGATCTTGTAAAATATTTAAAACTTGTTGCAGCTTACGAGTTTCAAGGTGAACGAAATGAAAGTAATCGTCTACTCGATACGCTTAAAAGCATTCCCACTCCAGAAGTACTAAGTCTATTGTCACGTGATTTAGGTAATAGTTACAATCGAACTCAGACGACATTTGGCAATCAGCCAGAAATACAGCTACGCTATACTTCGCCCAAGTGGTTAATGTCTTTTCATTTCCCAGTGCGTTTTGCAAATGTAAAATTCAATGAGGTACGTCTTACGCAAGCTACTGCACACCCTCATCGTACATATGCCGCATTTGAGCCTGATGTAACTATAACAGCAGCAAAGGGATTAACCTTGCTATATAGCTATAAAGTGCAACACCCCGACCTGTTCTATCTCACAGGATTTACAGACACTGCTGATCCTATAAACATTATTAGGGGTAATATAAACCTTAAGAATGTCGGCAAGCACCTTTTACAAGCCAATTATGCCAAGAGCAATTCTAAAAAGATACAAAACTTTGGTGTAGGAGCATCTTTTAACCTCGTACACAACGAAGTTACGCTTCAACATGGCTATAATGCATTTACAGGAATAAACACATTTTCTCCTATTAATGTAAATGGTAATTGGAACGTACAATTGGACGGAAGTTATTCACAAGCCATTGATCAACGACACAGATGGATTCCAGAAATTGCTATTAACTATAACATAGCACAAAGCGTTGGTTACGCTGCTTATAATGAGGAACAAAACTTCACAAAAAGTACGATGAATAGCGTCACACTTAATAACTTGTTAGGAGTAAAGTATCAAACATCAGCAGTTAGCGTTCGGCTCTTTGTTCAACATGAGTGGCTGCACGCCACTTCCTCTAATAGTCTTGTTTCCAATGCTAACATTCGTAAAATGCGATATGCTCTATCCGCATCGGTTCCATTGGTATGGGGTATCAACTTCTCTACCGACTTATCTCTATACGACCTTAATGGCTACGAATCAAGAGCATTGAATAAAACGACCTTTGTAATGAATGCAGCTCTATCTCGCTCATTCTTGCGCAACAAGTCTTTAACGATTCAATTATTAGGATTCGATATATTCAAAGGCTTGAACAATATGGAACAAAAAGTGAATGCCAACGGTCGAATTGAAACGTGGCATAATTCACTACATCGCTATGCTATGTTGAAGGTGATGTATCGTTTCAATAATAAGAAAAAGGACAAGAAACTATAACGCTTTGAGATTGTAAAATCTGTTTAATAAACTGGAATTTATCGGCCTAACCTAGGGGCGACACGTCCCCGCGTCGGTATTGCCATGTTGGGGCTCGAGGCCTCAACATGGTAATGCTTTAAATAGGAGAGCATTTGCTTGTCAAGGCATCGATCCTTGACAAGCAAATACCGACGCGGGGACGCGTCGCCCCCAGGTTAGGACGCGTCGCCCCCAAGTTAGACCGACAAATTCCAGTTTATCCGTCTTAACACAAACTTAACAACTTTGTAATAAACTCACAACATCAGCACCGTACTTTTGCACACAAATAATAAATCTACACACAATTAATTAAAATTGCAAAAGTATGGAATGGATGTACTTAGGAATGGTCATATTCCTCTTCATTCTTGCCGCATTCGACCTTTGGGTAGGCGTGAGCAATGATGCGGTGAATTTCTTAAACTCAGCCATTGGTTCAAGGGCAGCCAAATTCCGCTCACTGGTAATCATTGCGGGCATAGGTATATTTTGCGGCTGCGTATTGAGCAATGGTATGATGGACATTGCTCGACATGGCATCTTTACCCCACAGTATTTTAGTTTTCAAGATGTCATGTACATCTATATAGCTGTAATGGTGACCGACATCGTGTTGCTCGACATTTTCAACTCCTTCGGTATGCCAACGTCTACCACCGTTTCGATGGTGTTCGAACTCTTAGGTGCAGCCTTTGCCTTTACGATGTTAAAGGTAGCAGGTGGTGATGCCAGCCTCAGCATGGCTGATTACTTAAACACGTCAAAGGCCTTAGAGGTGATCATGGGTATCTTCCTCAGTGTGCCCATAGCCTTTATATTTGGTTCACTTATTCAATACCTTACTCGTATCGTCTTTACGTTTAGCATTGCCAAAAACATACGTTATAAGATTGGTATCTTCGGTGGCATTGCCATTACTGCCATTCTTTACTTCATGTTGTTCAAGGGATTGAAGGACCTCTCATTTATGAGCGCTGACGTAAAGAACTACATTCACACACACATTCTTACTATCCTTGGTTGCATCTTTGTCATAGCAACGATTGTCATGCAGATACTGCACACGCTGAAGGTAAACGTTTTCCGCGTGATTGTATTGATTGGTACATTGGCCCTTTCTACCGCCTTTGCAGGCAACGATTTAGTTAACTTTATTGGTGTGCCCTTGGCAGGATTCTCTTCTTACTGCGACTTTACAACGAATGGTGCAGGCCTTACGCCCGACACCTTTATGATGTCGTCACTGGCTGAATCGGCCAAAACGCCTATTTACTTCTTAGCCGCAGCAGGTGCTATCATGGTCTTTGCCCTTGCCACTTCTAAGAAGGCACGCAAAGTGACCGAAACGGAAGTAGGACTCTCACGTAAGAATGAAGGCGAAGAAATGTTTGGTTCATCAAAGGTGGCTCGCAGTTTAGTACGTTGGGGCAACTCTATTGGCACCACTATCGCCAATGTCACTCCCGCACCTGTAGCACGCTTCATTGAGAGCCGTTTCCAAGTGCCCGAAGAGGCTGTTGACAATCAAGCTGCTTACGATATGTGCCGCGCTTCTACCAACTTGGTCGTATCTTCTTTGCTCATAGCCTTAGGTACTTCACTCAAACTGCCCCTTTCTACCACGTTCGTCACCTTTATGGTAGCCATGGGTTCGTCATTATCCGACCGCGCTTGGGGACGTGAAAGTGCCGTATTCCGCATCACGGGGGTGCTTACCGTTATTGGTGGCTGGTTCATCACAGCCGGTGTAGCCTTTACGGCATGCTTCTTCGTAGCTATGGTCATGAACTTTGGTGGCATCGTAGCCGTTGTAATTATTGTAGTAGCAGGCATCTATAGTATCATTCACAGTCAGCAACGCTTTAGCAAGAAGCAAAAAGAGCTGCAAGAGGGTGACGTTCTCTTCCAACAGATGTTGGCTGAACAAGACCGCAAGGCTATCATTCCGATGTTGGCGCGCCACATGAACATGAGCATTGCCGAGACGCTCAACAAGTATGCCAATGCACTCATCGAAAGTAGCAATGGTCTCTTCACTGAGTCGCTCCGTCCGCTACGCCACTCTCTACGTGACCTCAATCAAGAGAAGCGCACGCTAAAGAATCTGCGTCGTCGCGAAACAATTTGCTTACGTCGCTCTCAACCACCCATTGCAGCCATTCGCCTTAGTACGAACTTCCACTTGATTCACAATTCATTGCGACAGATACTTTATGGACTCATTCGTATGGCCGAACCTGCACGCGAACACGTTGACAATAACTTTAGCCCCATTGATAATGAAGTGGCCGAACGCTTCTGTCAGGTACGCAACGAAGTGGTTTCGCTCATGACTAAAGTGACTGAAAACCTACGTAATCAGCGCGCTACCGAGAATGATGCATTGGTTAACAACTGTCACGAAGCGAAGAAGCACATTGAAGACTTTATTCAAAACATTGGTGTTGCGATTCAGGGCGAAGACAATAATCTCAATTCTTTTACTCTCGTGCTCCACATGGCACAAGAGTTACAGCAATTGGTTATTGAATTAGAAACTTTACTCACCACCCTACAAAACTTCCGTCAACAACTCTAAATAACACAAACATTTGGCGAGGCATCACCCTTGCGTGATACCTCGCCTATTTTACTCTTTCAAGATGAAAACTTTACTCACCGCCCTCTTCTTTATGAGTTGTTCGGCCTTCGCATTGGCTGATAACGCTGACTCCGTAAAGACTAAGAAGTTTGACTACTTACCCAAAGTCAGCGGAACGATTCGGGGCAAAATGGAATACCAAACCAACGAGAAGGAAAGCCGCTTTGAGGTGCGAACCGCTCGCGTGGCTTTAGACGGTTTCGTCACACCGATTGTTAACTATAAAGCCGAAATCGACCTTTCGGACGAAGGACAAATCAAGATGCTTGATGCCTACGCGGGTGTATTGCCCACAAAGGGAGTGGCCCTTCGCATTGGTCAGATGCGCGTCCCCTTCAGTATTGATGCTCACCATTCACCGCATAAACAGTATTTCGCTAATCGTTCGTTTATAGCCAAACAAGTAGGCAACGTGCGCGATGTGGGCGTTTATGGTAGCTATACTTTCGACAAAGTTCCCTTGGTCATAGAGGCAGGTGCATTTAATGGTTCTGGACTGACTAATCAAAAGAACTATTGGACGAAGGAGTTTAACTTCTCTGCTAAGGCGCAATACTTCTTACCCTGTGGCCTCACATTGGAGGCTTCCGTACAAAAGATTTCGCCTAACGGCATTCATACATATTTATACGATGGGGGCGTTACCTTTCACCGCGACCGTTGGACACTCGAGGCCGAATATCTGCGCAAACACTATCAGAACAAGGCGTTTAACAACGTGAATGCTTGGGATGCCTTTGTTTGCTACGACTTACCACTGAAGAAAGCATTTAGCAAGGTGAGTTTCTTAGCTCGCTATGATATGATGAATAATCACAGTGACGGCACACTTACTGACGAAGGGAAGCTCAAACTCACAGATGCACGTCGCCAACGTGTTACTGGTGGTGTTACACTCAGCATGGCCATGAGCAAAAAGGTTCTGGCCGACATTCGTCTCAACTACGAAAAGTACTTCTACGATGACCTTACCTTGGCTAAGCCCTCAGAGCGCGATAAGGCGGTAGTTGAATTGGTTGTACACTTCTAACAACACCTAAAAGCACTAAATTGAGTTCATAACTTAACTTTTTACACGATAAATTTGTGCTTTATAGTTTTTTCATTACCTTTGCAACTCGAAAATCGTAGGCTCCGTAGCTCAGTTGGATTAGAGCAACGCCCTTCTAAGGCGTGGGTCTTGGGTTCGAGCCCCAACGGAGTCACCGAGTGATTTCTAAGGAAATCAGAAGGCAAAAAGTATAAGTGGTATTTACATTGATGTAGATACCACTTATTTTGTTTTGATTATCAAGCAGAAACGCACTATATTTCATTATGGTGCGAAACAAAAAGGATTTCATTTATCCAATAGTTTTAGCCCAATACTAAAGAAAAACGTAATCCAAGGGCGTCAGCAATTTTCAAGAATGTAGAAAGTTGCATATCAGTTTGCCCCTTTTCTAATGCCGATATATACTCACGCTTTTTACCTATTCGTTCTGCCAAAGCCTTTTGTGTAATATTCTGCTTTTTACGTTCATCTTTAAGCAATTCTGCATAATACCATGCTTTAGCTTTAGCATCAAACTCTTTGCGTTCAACACTTTTCTCACTCCCATATTTTTCGTTTAGGACATCATCGAATCTACGCAATGACACCAATTTATTTTCATTAAGTTTCAGCATATAACTATTCCTCCATATATTTCATTAAGATACTCTCAGCAGTTCTCACTTCTGCTTTATATTGCTTAGAATCTTTCTTCAAAAAAGAGTTTAGGACAAGAACACGATGTGCTTGAATAAAGTTGTCATGATCTATGGCAAGCATTATTGAGCGATATTCGTTATAATCGATAGAAATACGAAGTTCATAGAAGTCTGTATCCTCTAAACTTTTTACAAATTTCTTATTGACAATGTATTGCGTTCGAATCATATTAAAAGCATAATCATACTTTTCTTGTGTACGCTCATCTAAGTTATCATAGGAATCATCAAACTCTCTAGAAAAGAGATTTTCTCTTATTGTTTACATACTGCAAATGTAATAATTTTATTCTGTAAATAAATATCTTTGGAATATATTTCTTACATAAACACCTCCAACCCATTTATTTCAAACACGCACACATCTCTCAATTGTCGGATTTCATTAAAGACCGCACCGCCTTTACTTTCTTGGCGGGCGATCCTTTCTTTCAGCTTCAAGCCGTAGCATTGGCTCTCTTGCGTGTAGT
>OOBB01000294.1_pt1 | contig 29058 bp, 18 predicted proteins | sample 1671661 | NCBI WGS metagenome assembly OOBB01 (sample SAMN06348179, study PRJEB24527) | human gut metagenome | biome: human gut; feature: ankylosing spondylitis patient; material: feces | host: Homo sapiens | place: China | collected 2015-10
TGATTGGCATTCTGGTGATTAGCCGCTGCGCGGCTCCCCCTTATCCGGCTGCGCCTTTGGACACACCTTCGGTGTGAAGGTTCAGAGAGTTCAGAGGGTGGTGGTGGCGGCTCCGCCGCAAGTTTTTAATGCCGCCTTTCAGGCGGCCCCCTTCCACCGCTTCGCGGTCCCCCTCTGCCCCGTTGGAAGTCATCCCACTTGTACCCATAGTTGGAAGACGCAAGGGTGGGCAAGGTTCCCTGTCCCACGAAAAAAACCCATTAAAAAAACAGCCCGAGGGCTGTTTTTTTAATGCTTTTTTATTGGATGGAAGCTCTTACTTTTTCCAAAGCATCTCGGTCCGTCATATTCCAGGTCAGGGGTGTCAGGGTAGGATAGCCGCGGTGAATCCAGAAAACGTCGGTGTCCGGTGCTGCATCGGGAAGCATTTTCCCGGAAAGCCAGAATCCCAGATGACCGGAGGGATCCTTCATTTCGCGGATGGCATTTTCATAGCGCTGCACGCCAAGTTTCACCACCTTCAGATTTTCCAGGGACAGTTCCTTTCCCTCTTTAGGGATATTGAGGCTTAAGGTGCCTCTGTATTTTTCCTGGACGAAATATTTCCTTACGATGTCAAAGGCAAAGGTGGAAGCTTTATCCAGAAAATCCTTATCCTTGATGGTTTCTGCAGAAAGGGCGATGGAGGGAATGCCGAATACCGCTCCTTCCAGGGCGCCGGCTACGGTACCGCTGTAAAGGCAGTCGGTGCCGCTGTTGTAGCCGTTGTTGATGCCGGATACCACCAGATCCGGCATGTCATTCCGGAGCCAGTGTTCCAGGGCCAGCTTGCAGCAGTCTGCCGTGGTGCCGTTGCAGGAAAGGACGGAAATATTTTCTCCATAGCTTTCCTTGTGCCACATACGCAGATAGGTCTGGAGGGACAGGGAGGAGGAACAGGAGCTTCTTCCCCGATTGGGAGCAATAACGGTGACCCGGCCCAGGCGGGAGAGTTTTTTTGCCATTTCAATCAGTCCGGGAGACTCGAAGCCGTCATCATTGGTCATAAAAATATGCATGGTTCACCTGATTTCTAACACATAGATTCTGATTCTTTTATTGTACCACACAAATAGAAAAGATTCTATATAGATTCTGTAAAGTCCAAAGCCTGTTACTTTCTGGCAGCAGCACTCATTTTCCCTTCCTCTTTTTTCAGGAAATGAAGGAACGAGTGGTTTTCGAAGAAAAGGAAAATCATGGGCATCACAAGGAGCGTAAAAATGGTGGAGGTCAAAAGGCCGCCGATGATCACCCAGGCCATGGATCTTCTTGTTTCGGAGCCTGCCGTCACTGCCAGGGCCGTAGGCAGCATGCCTACAATCATGGTAAAGGTGGTCATAAGGATAGGTTTGAGTCTGGTCCTGCCAGCTTCCAGCACCGCGTCCTTCGGATTCATGCCTCTGGTATGCATGAGGGTCAGGGTGTAGTCCAGAAGGAGGGTGCCGTTTTTGGCCACCACGCCATCCATGACGATGATGCCGATCATGGAGTAAATATTCAGAGAATCATTCATGAGGAAGAGGAAGAAGAGAGAGCCGATCAGTCCGAAGGGCAGGGAAAACATGCGGATGAAGGAAGTCTTGGCCGATTCGTAGAGCACGGACAGGACCATGTACACCAGCACCATGCCCATGAGGAGGGCCGCCAGAAGTTCGGTAAAACTTTCATTCATGCTGTCCGCCTGTCCGGAAAATCGGAAGCTCACGGTCTCAGGCAGTCCGGCGCCCTCAAGGTCATGAGTCACTTCTTCAATGACCTGGCTCAGCGGGCGGCTGCCGGGATTTCCGCCGATGATGATGGACCGCTGCTTATCGGTGCGGTTAATGGTAATGGGCCCTTCTTCATCTTTGATCTGCGCCACATCGGAAATATGGACCAAGCCTTTGGATGTTTCAATGGGAATCACTGCAAGATCCGATTTCTTATAGGATTCACCGCCCCTGAAGTACACATTGATATCCGTATCATTGCCGCTGTTTTTCACATCGTTTGGAAGGACACCGCCGCCGCTGCCGCTGATGGCAGATGACAGGGTGTCATAAAGGCTTCCCACGGTGACGCCGTAGTATTTCAGCTTTTCCCTGTCCGGAACGATGGAGAGCTCCGGCAGTCCTTCCTGGTAGGTGGAGCTCACATCGGTAATGCCATAGTCCCCCTGCTTCAGCATGTCCTGGACCTTTTCAGAAGCAAGAATCAAATCCTCCATGTTGTTGCCCCGGAGTTCCAGGCGGAAAGCGCCGCCGCCCTGACCCAGCCCGCCGCCGGAGGTACCGGATACAGAGGCCTGGTCTTCCTTGATTCTCACATCGCCGTCATGGATGTTCTGGGAAATCCAGTTTCTCATTTCATCGGTAATATCCCAGATAGAGCGGCTCCGGTCCTGCCTGTCCATGAGAGACACCCGGATACGGCCGGAATTGACGCCGCTACCGCCGCCCACCATGGCCATGTAGTACTTGGCTTCCGGCACCTGGGACAAATAGTCCTCCAGCTGGGTGGTCACCGCATCGGTGCGCTCAATACTGGCATCGGTGGGAAGCTTGATCTGCACATTGAAACCGCTTTCATCGGTGCGGGGCATGTACTCCCTGCCGATGATGCCCAAAGGCACCATGGCCGTAAAGAGGGCAAGCGCCAGGGCTGTGCCTGCAAAGAGCTTCTTTTTATGATGAAAGCTCCAGTGGAGCGCCTCTTCGTAGAAATCCTGCATCCCTTCTTCTATCCGGTCCACGGCCCGCCAGAGCTTTCTGTCCGGTACGTGAAGGCCTTTTTGGAAGAATCGGGAGGCCAGCATGGGTGTGAGGGTAAAAGAAATAAAAAGGGAAAAGAGGGATGCAAAAACGATGGTCAGTCCGAACTGGCGGAAGAACTGGCCGGTCATGCTGGTCATGAAGGCTATGGGCAGGTACACCACCACATCGCAGATCGTAATGGCAATCGCCGCCATACCGATTTCCATACGGCCCTTCACCGCCGCCTCTTTGGGACTTTCTCCTCTGGCCAGATGGCGATGGATATTTTCCAGCACCACAATGGAATCGTCTACCAGGATGCCGATACAGAGGGTCATGCCCATGAGGGACATCATGTTGAAGGTAAAGCCAGCCAGGTACATGGCAAAAAAGGAAGCAATCAGGGAGGTAGGAATCGCAATCATGACGGCCGCTGCGGAACGCCAGCCCCGAAGGAAGAGAAAGAGCACCAGGCCCGTGGTGAAAAGACCTTCCACCAGGGTGCCCAGGGTATTATGGAGAGCTGTCCGCACGTAAGCAGCAGAATCGTTGACGACGATGAACTGATAGTCCGGATACTCTTTTCTCAGCTGGTCCAGCACCGTCATGACAGCGTCAGACGTGGAAACCAGGTTGGCATTGCTGTTCTTGTAAATGGATATACCCACGGCGTCCTGGCCGTTAATCCGGGCATAACGGGACACCTTTTTATCTTCCCGCACCACGTCTCCCAGGGCGGTAATGGGTATGGCGCCGCCGCCCTGGGCGGTGACATAGATTTTCTTGATATCCTCCACCGAATGATACTGCGCATTCAGCCGGATCTGTGTCTGCCGGCGGTCCGTGTAGGAGGAGCCGGCAGGAGCCAGCTTGTTTTCTCGTTTCAGAGCCGAAATGATGTCATTCATGGAAATCCCGTAGTAGGACAGCTTGTCCCTGTCTATCTTGACCGCAATTTCGGGGTCTCTGCCGCCGGAAAGTTCCACATCCGACACACCGTCGGCCTTGGTGAAATCGTTGGTCAGCGTATTGTCTGCCAGCGAATACATTTCATCCAGCGGATGGGGCGAAACCAGGGCCAGGTCCAGGATAGGCGCTGCGTCCATATCCCTCTTTTCCACCACCGGGTCATCGGCGTCATCAGGAAGGCTTTTCCTGATGGCATTCACCTTTTGGGAAGCGTCCACCGCCGCTGCATCCACATCGGCATCAAAATTAAGCTCCAATGTGACCTGGGACTTTCCGGTCCTGGACTTGGAAGTAATATGCTTCACATCGGACACCGAGGAAAGAGCATCCTCCACGGGCTTGGTCACCTGCTGCTCCACCGATTCCGCATCGGCGCCGTCATAGGTGACGCTGACTACCACATAGGGCGTATTGATTTTCGGATACAGTTCCACCCCCAGGCGGTAGTAGCTGTAAAGCCCCAGGGTCACGAAGAAGAGGACGATCATGATGATGCCCACAGGATGGGTGACGGCGTAGCGGGTCATATTCAACCGATTCATACCGTTTCCTCCACATCCACCGTCATACCGTCCTTCAGCTTGGAAATATTGGTAACTGCCGCCTGGTCTCCTTCAGAAATTCCTGTAAGGATTTCAATGGAGTCATCATTATAAAGGCCGGTGGTGACCTCCACCTTTTTCACCTTATGGCTGCTGTCAATCAGGAAGGCCCACTTCTTTCCATTATTTTCAAGCACCCCTTCCTTGGGCAGGTACAGGGCATTCTTCCTTTCCAGAGCCATCACAGTGCTTCGGCCAAACATGCCGCCCCGAAGATTCCTTCCATCCCCGTCAAGAAGGATGCGGACCTTGTAGGAATGGGTAGAGGCATCCAGATCCGGGCTGATATAAATGATTCTTCCCTTTACCTTCTCTCCCAGGGAATCGATGGAAACATCCATGCCCATGCCTTCCCGAAGAACCCCGATATCCTGTTCCGCCACAGCGCAGTCAAGGTACAGGGCGCTGTTATCCACAATGGTTAAAAGCTTCTGGCCTGCCGCTGCCCACTCGCCTGCTTCCGCATCCCGATAGCCGATGGTACCGGACACAGGGGCATACATGGTCATATCCCCCTTCTGACTTTCCAGGGAATCTACAGTATAAGCCGCCTTTTCTGCTGCCGCTTCTTTGCTTGCAATCACTGCCGGCACGCCCTCCACATCCTGACCGGTCAGGTTCTGAAGGGCCGCTCTGGCTTCCATCATGGCCTGGTACTTGTCATCCCGCTCCTGCCTGGAAACGGCGCCTTCCTGAAACAGGGTGTCATAGCGGTTAAAAGTGGAAAGGGCATTGTCATAATCACTCTGGGCTTTCAGGGTGCCTGCGTCATAGGAAGCCCTGCTTTCCACCGCATCTGCCGCAGCCTCCTGGCTGCCGGCCCGGTTCTGGGCGATGGAATAGCTGATATCCTTCGTGTCCTGAGAAATAAGGATATCCCCTTTTGTCACCTTGTCCCCCAGATTCACATATACCTTCTCCAGCCGGCCTGCATACTTGGGAGAAATATCCACCGATTCCCGAGGCACTGTCTCTCCCGACAGTACCACCCGTTTCATCATGTCCTTTTTCTCCATTTTTTCCACCTTCACCAGCGGATGGGCCGATGTTTTCCCTACGCTTACCCGGCTGCGGTGGGTATAGGCGTAAATGCCGCAAAGCAGGAAAACAAGGATAACAGTCCATATGATGATTTTTGCTTTTTTAGAATGAAGCCATGAAAGCTGCATAAAATCCTCCCCATGATGATTCATGACCGCCATGAATCGTCTGCTTCCTTCATTATACAGGGCCCATGATATGATTCATAGATTGCTGCAAAGAATTTATCATTCCTTATCATTTCTCTGCCCGCAGCCTCGGGTGCAGCAGAAAATAAAAAAGCGGTGAAGAAATGAGGAACATTTCTTCACCGCTTTTTTTACTGATCGATTTCTTTCTTCCTGGTGAGCTTGGCCTGCTCAAAATGCATGCTTCTTGTATGGATGGTATGGACCCAGCCCTTCTTATGGCGGTCCTTCCAGCCCAGGATGGTGACCGGAATCCAGGAATACATGAATACAGGATAAATGAGCCAGTAAAGATAAATCTTCAGAGGCACTTCGATCTGCAGCAGCACGATGAGGGGCACCACGGACTGGATGAAGCCAAGCACCGCCCAGAACTGACGGGGCACCAGCACATCGTTGTACAGAATCACCGTGAAGCAGGGATAGAACATATTGATATATGTCATGATGAGGTAGAAGGTGGAGAGCAGAAGGAAATAGTTCTGCAAAAGCTGCATGATGCCATCCAGGATGACAATGCTGTGCCTTTTGATGCCTTCTCTGAAAAGGATGGGAATGTACCGTTCAGAGCAGTCGAACTGGCCCTGGGCCCACCGCTTTCTCTGGCGGCAGGAAGCCATGAAGCCCAGCGGCTTCTCATCATAAATAATAGCATCATGAACCCAGCAGGTGCGGATGCCATGGGACAGGCATTTCATGGAAAATTCCATATCCTCAGTGAGGCAGTCGCAGCCCCAGCCGTATTTCTTCACAATATCCGCCGCAATGCACATGCCTGTACCGCCGAGGCAGGAGGACAGGCCCAGATTATACTTGCCCAAATGCCACAGATGGTTGATGGTCCAGAAAGCAATGGCAAAGGTGCCGGATACCCAGGTATCCGTGGGGTTCTTGGCAGACAAATAGCCCTGCAGCACCTTCTGGCCCTTCAGAAGGCGGTTGTTCATAACCGCCAGGAAATCCAGATGGACCAGATTATCAGAGTCGAAGACGCAGAAAGCATCATAGCCTTTGTTCAGGGCGAAAATCTTCGGGAATACCCAATCCATGGCATAGCCCTTGCCCACCAGCTCCCTGTTGGTCCGTTCAAAGACATGGGCCCCGTGGGCGCGGGCAATATCGGCGGTATGATCGGTGCAGTTATCTGCAATCACATACACATCGTAGAGCTCTTTGGGGTATTTCAGCATTTTCAGGTTTTCCAGAAGGTCTGCCAGCACCATTTCTTCATTATGGGCCGGTATGACCACGGCAAATTTGCTCTTTGGAGGTGCCAGATTTTTTTCTTTTCGATGCCACATGCCGCATACAGCAATGACCGTATAGTAAATGGTAAAAAACGCCACGATCAGCTGTACGGGGATCATGATTATATCGAGTATGTAAGTCATTATTCTTTCCCTTCGCCGTTTTCTCCGGCAGTTTTCCTGGTTCTCTTTGCTTTCCGTTTTGCCTTTCTGCGGTTCAGGAAGGTATTCATCATGCCGAACATGATATAGCCGGCGCAGAGAGCTGCTGCCCATACAGGCCAGTAGAAAATGGTGCAGATAATGAAGAAGGCAAAGCAGATCAGAAGAGCCGGCAGATGAAGCTGATCGGCGCTGGCCCCTTTGTTGTCGGGATAGTGGATTTCACTGACCATGAGGAAGGCCAGAAGAAGTACGCACAGCACGGCCAGCCAGTTCCAGATCTTAATGCCCGAAAGTACATAAGCTGCCACAATGACACCGGTGGTCGGGCAGGGCAAGCCTTCAAAATAGCCGTGCACACTGGTGACCTTCACATTGAACCGGGCCAGACGGAAGGCGCAGAAGGTACCCAGAAGGGCACAGGGAATGAATCCCACCGGTCCCAGTTCATGCAGCTGGTAGGCATACATGAGAGCGCCGGCGGCGATGCCGAAGGAAATGTCATCGGACAGGGAATCCAGTTCCACGCCCATGGGGCCTGCCGTATGGAGGGCCCGGGCCACTCTTCCGTCAAGAGCATCCGCCACCATGGCGATAAGAATGAATACAGCTGCCGTTTTGAAATTGCCCTCGATGGACATCATAATCGACAGACCGCCAAATAACGCATTTGTTGCTGTGACGGCATTTGCAATCCAAGATTTATTCACTTACTTCAGCCTCCCTACGACAGTCAGACCGCCTTTGACCTTATCGCCTTTTTTTACACAGATTTCGCAGTCACCGGGAATGTAGAGCTCCGTGCAGGAGCCGAACTTAATCATTCCGTACAGTTCTCCCTTGGTGAGCTTGTCTCCCAGGTTCTTCCAGGAAACCACCCGCCTTGCCAGGATGCCGGCAATGAGGATGACCAGGATGGACCGCTTCTTTCCTGTAATACCGATGGCACCCCGTTCATTTTCAAAACCTACCCCTTCCTTATAAGCAGGAAGGAACCGGCCCTGGGTATAGGACTGGTACTTGATTTCACCTGCCATGGGGCTGCGGTTGCAGTGGACATCAAAAATGGAGAGGAAAATGGTAATCCTGTGACATTTTTCCCCAAGAAACGTATCTTCCTCCACATCATGGGATACATCCACCACCGTGCCGTCTGCCGGGGACACCAGGGTATCATCACCGGGGACGATTTTCCCGTTCCGCGGCGGGCACCGGAAAAAATAAGTAAAATACAGACAAAGTACGAACGGTATCACTGCTGCGTAATACCATTTCAGATAACAGAATAGAACTCCGAGAAGGAAAGTCACCGCCATGAAGGGATAGCCTTCCTGTAATATGATAGGTTTTTTCAGCATCACTGACTCCTGCGTTCTTTTTTCCATTTCCCTACAGCCCGCATAAACTTCGGCAGAGCCATCATGCGGCCGATGCGGCTGGGCTGCAGGTACAGGCGGTAAGCCCATTCCAGACGGTTTCTCTGCATCCAGAGAGGCGCCCTCTTCAGGTTGCCGCTCATGACGTCAAATACACCGCCGATTCCCATAGAAAGAACGCCCAATTCCTCCTTGTGGGCATAGAGCCATTTTTCCTGCTTTGGCACGCCAAGGCCGGCAAAAAGCAGCTTTGCCCCGCTTTTTTTAATATCTTCGATAATTTTCTTTTCTTCTTCTTCATTGAAATAGCCGTCATGGCATCCTACCAGGGAAAAACTTCCATGGTCTTCCATGAATTTTCTGGCTGCTTTGGCAGCTACCCCCGGATTTCCACCCAGAAAATAGACCGGCCAGTTCATGGCCGAGGCCTTTTTCAAAAGCTCCGTGGTCAGGTCCGCTCCGGTCACCCGTTCCGGGAAGGGGGTGCCCAGCTTTTCTCCGGCCCAGAGTACGCCGGCGCCGTCAGGAACCACAAGATCTGCGCCGTTCAGTATACGGGCCAGTTCATGGTCCTTTTGCGCAATCATAATCATTTCTGCATTGGCCGTGGCAATCATGGAAGGCTTCCCTTCCATGATTCTCTTTTCCGCAAAGGCCAGTGCTTCTTTCATGGTCACCGCATGGATGCGGATATCCATGACTACATGGGATGTCAACGTTATATCCTTCATTTCGTACTGTAATTCGGTGCTTCCTTCGTAATGCTTACATCATGAGGATGGCTTTCACGGAGGCCGGCGCCGGTGATTTCAATAAACTGGGTTTCCTCATTCATGGTTTTGATATCCGGCGTGCCGCAGTAGCCCATGGACGCACGGAGGCCGCCGATGAGCTGGAAAAGCACATCGGACACATGGCCCTTGTAGGGGATCTGTCCTTCAATGCCTTCCGGTACCAGTTTCTTCGCATTCTGCTGGAAATAGCGGTCCTTGCTTCCGGCCTGCATGGCTCCCAGAGAGCCCATGCCGCGGTAAGCCTTGTATTTCTTACCCTGATAAATGATGGTTTCTCCCGGGCTTTCGTCGGTGCCGGCCAGGAGGTTCCCCAGCATGACAGAGGAAGCGCCGGCGCCAAGGGCTTTGGCAATATCGCCGGAATACTGGATGCCGCCGTCGGCAATGATGGGTACCCCTGTGCCTTCAGCCGCCCTTGCGCAGTCATAAACAGCGGTAATCTGGGGCACACCGATACCTGCCACCACGCGGGTGGTGCAGATGGATCCGGGGCCGATGCCTACCTTCACCGCATCTACGCCGGCTTCAATCAATGCTTTGGTGGCTTCATAGGTTGCCACATTGCCTGCAATCAGTTCCAGATGAGGGAAATCTCTGCGGAGGCGGCGGATAGTTTCAAGCACCCCTTCGCTGTGACCATGGGCCGTATCGATTACGAGCACATCTGCTTTGGCAGCAAGGAGGGCTTCCACCCGGTCTTCCACATCCGGTGTCACACCGATGGCTGCTGCTGCCAGAAGGCGTCCGTCCTCATCCTTCACGGCATTGGGATATTTCTTCATCTTTTCGATATCCCTGATGGTGATGAGCCCCTTCAGGTATCCCTCTTTATCCACCAGCGGCAGTTTTTCGATGCGGTGGGCCTTCAGGATTTCCTTGGCTTCATCAATGGTGGTGTTTTCCGGAGCTGTCACCAGACCGTCATGAGTCATGATGTCACTGATTGGGCGGGACAGGTCCGTCTCAAAACGCATATCTCTGTTAGTAATGATGCCTACCAGCTTTCCATCTTCCGTAATGGGAACGCCGGAAATATGGTATTTATTCATCAGTTCGTCCGCATCAGCCAGGGTGTTGTCCGGAGCCAGGTAAATAGGATCCACAATGACGCCGTGTTCGGAACGCTTGACCAGCTTCACTTCCCGGGCCTGTTCGTCGATGCTCATATTCTTATGGATGACGCCGATACCGCCTTCACGAGCCATGGCAATGGCCATTTCCGCTTCCGTTACCGTATCCATACCGGCACTCATAATGGGGATGTTCAGCCGGATATGTCTTGTGAGCTTCGTGCTTACGTCCACATCCCGGGGAAGTACCGTGGAATGGGCCGGAATCAGAAGTACATCATCAAAAGTAAGCCCTCTCTTGCCAAACTTGTCTGCTCTCATCATAGCCTCCGTTTCTTGAAATCAGATTTCCTCTTTCACTTCAGGTATATGATTTTGAATCCATTAATTTAATCATTATAACATAAATAAAAGGTACAGGAAAACAGGAATTGCAAAGGGGAAAGGTTTGCGGCCCTTTACTTTCCATCCTCTTCATACAGTTTCTTGAAGAAGGCGCCGCCGAAGCGATGGGAAAGTTCATCTCTGAAATCAGCACCGCCATCCACCGCCCGCTTTGCCTCCTTCCTCGCCTTTTCCAGAAGAGGCAGGTCCTTCACAATATCCGCCGCCTTCAGGTCCGGCATGCCATGCTGGTGGTAACCGAAAAATTCGCCGGAGCCCCGAAGGAGGAGATCCTTTTCGGAAAGGAGGAAGCCGTCCTGGATTTCACACATCAGTTTCATGCGGAGCCGGGTGATTTCATTCTGGTTGTCGGAATAGAGGATGCAGTAGGACTGGGCGCTGCCCCTTCCTACCCGTCCCCGAAGCTGATGGAGCTGGGAAAGGCCGAACCGGTCCGCCCCATAGACGAACATGATGGTGGCATTGGGCACATTCACCCCCACTTCGATGACCGAGGTGGCCACCAGAAGATTGATTTTCCCGTCATGGAAATCAGTCATGACCCGGTCCTTTTCCGCATTCTTCATGCGGCCATGCACCAGGCCCACCTGAAACATGGGAAATACCTTTACCTTCAGCTGTTCATACACCGCCACCGCAGAGGCCAGATCCTGCTTCTCGCTCTTTTCCACCAGCGGACACACCACATACACCTGATGGCCGGCGGTCATTTCCCTTCCCATGAAATTGAATACCCGCTGAAGCAGGGCGCTGCCGATGGCATAGGTCTTCACCGGATGCCGTCCCGGCGGCATGCCCCGGATTGAGGAGAGGTCCAGGTCCCCGTAAATGGAAAGAGCCATGGTCCGGGGAATAGGCGTAGCCGTCATCACCAGGATATGGGGATAGCCTCCCTTCGTTTCCAAAGCCTTTCTCTGCTTTACGCCGAACCGGTGCTGTTCGTCCGTAATGACCAGCCCCAGATGAGCAAACACCACATCCTCCTCAATGAGGGCATGGGTGCCGATGAGCACATCAATGGACCCATCCTTCAGGCCCTTCAGGATTTCATTTCTTTCCTTCGTCTTCGTCTGGCCTGACAAATAAGCCACATGGATGGGAAGTCCCTTATAAAACTCCTGGAAGGTCCTGTAATGCTGTCCTGCCAGCACTTCCGTAGGCGCCATCAGCGCTCCCTGGTATCCGTTCTCCACGATTTTCGCCAGTGCCAGCGCCGCCACGGCGGTTTTGCCGCTGCCCACGTCCCCCTGGATGAGGCGCTGCATGGGAATGAGTCCCTCCATGTCGTCCTCAATATCCGAAAAGGCCTGCTGCTGCCCGGCAGTCAGATGGAAGGGGAAATTGGCAAGCACCGACCGCACCAGCTTTCCCGACGGCGCGCACTTGATGCTCATCACATGGCTCTCCCGCTTCTTCCGAAGAAGCAGGATGCCTGCCTGCATGAAGAAAAGCTCCTCAAAGGCCGTACGGCGCCGGGCCTCCTTCTGCTCCTCCCAGTTCTTCGGATTGTGCATGGCCCGGGCTGCCTCCAGCCGGCCCATGAGATGCTCCCTTTTCAAAGTGTCCGGCGGCAGGTTTTCATCCATATCCTCCACCTGATCCAGAGCAATAGAAATCATATCCCGCATCTTCCCGATGCGTATGCCTTCGGTTAAAGGATACACCGGTACCAGCTTCTGGAAGGATGAAAGCTCCTTTGGCTCTACGATTTCGATTTCTGCATTGGAAATCTGGAGCTTTCCGTAGTTGTACTCAATCCGGCCGTAAGCCAGCACATAGGTGTCCTTCCGGAAAGTTTCCCCTTTCCAGGGCTGATTGAAATACACCAGGGTCACGGCGCCGGTGCCGTCTACCAGAAGCACATTCAGTATGCTCATGCCCCGCCTTGGCGTAAGCATCCGGATATCCGCCACCCTGCCGTAAATGACAGCCTCATCATCGGGCGAAAGCTCCTCCATTTTTGTGATTTTTGTCCAGTCCTGGTAGCGCCGGGGATAGAAGGAAATCAGATCTTCCACCGTGGCTATGCCCAGCCGCGCCAGCTTTTCCTTCATACTGGGCCCTACGCCCTTAATATATTGTACGGAATCTGATAAATGCATGAGGAAAACCTTTCCGAAAACAGAACCCGGAAAAAAGAGTGCCCGGGACAAAACAGCAATATCTCTATTTATTATATTCCTGAAAATTGATTACGTAAAAGACTTGCTTAAAAAAAGCAATTGTGATATATTATGAATGTTGCAATTGCGGAAGTGCAAGGAGGTGTAGCACATGGCTAACTATTGTGAAGTTTGCGGCAAGAAAACCGCTACGGGATTCAACGTATCCCATTCCCATCTGAAAACAAAGAGAACCTGGAAACCGAATATCCAGAGAGTTCGCGTACTGGTAGACGGACAGGTCAAGAGAATGAATGTCTGCACTCGTTGCCTTCGTTCTCATAAAGTAAACAGAGACATCTGATTTCTTTGCATTTTCAGCCGGCCAAAGCCGGCTTTTTTGCATGGTCTCTTTTCCGTCCCCGGAAAGGCATAGATGGTATGTAAATAAAAGGAGCGGTGAAATCATTGAACCTGTGATTTCACCGCTCCTTTCTCTTACCTTCCTTTGACCCAGGGGTGATTGGACCGCCGGTGGCCTATCCGCCTTCTGCCCCAGGGAGATACCACGTTTCTCGTGACAGGTCCCACCTTTTCCCTATGAAGATCAGACAGGTCCCCTTCCACTTCCCGGTTATTCGCTTTTAGTTTTTTCGTCAGGGGAAGAAGCAGTTTCTTCAGCTTTTCCAGCACCTTCAACGCTTTTTCCATCCCTTTCTGCCGCTTCGGCCTGTTTCTGGCGGGCCCTTTCCTCAATCTTTGCCCGATACTCCTCAGCGGTACTCATCATATCCGCCTTTGCCTGGGTGGCCGCTTCCACAGCAGCATCCCGATACCGGCCTGCCGATTCCATGACCTTATCAGAAATCTCCTGAGCTTTGGCCTGGGCCGTTTCCGCCTGCTCCTGGGCCTGGATTTTCAGCTTGTTTGCCTGGATTCTGGCCTCCTGCATCTGCACCCGGGCCTGGGCCTTCAGCTTGTCCGACTTCAGCTTCATCTGCTGGGACTGGATTTCAGACTGCCGCTTCATTTCCTCTGTCTTCTTCTGGAGCTCATCCATCTGCACCCGGGCCTGGGCCTTCATTTCATCAGCCCGGCGGGCTGCGTCTTTTCTGAACTCCCTGGACTTGATGCGGGCAATGGCCTGCAGATCCCGCGCCGTCTTTTCCGCCGTTTCCTGGGCCACCTCCGATGCGCCGAGGGCGGTGTACTTAGCCTTTTCGATCTGCTCGTCAGTGACGCCGGCCTTCTTCAGCGCATCTACCAGCTTATTTCCCAGCATGCCGGCAGACTCGGTGAGCTGGCGGGCCAGCTTGTCTACTGCTTCATGAGCCTTTTCCGGATATACGTCATTCCAGTTCTTCTTCAGTTCAGCGGTAAAATCCTTCTTTTCATCGCCCAGAGGCTCATCCTTCTTCGGATTTTCCTCCAGTTCCTTTACATCCTTTTCCCCTTCCGCCTTTTCTTCTTCAAAAACGGCACGATAGGGTTTCGTATCATCGGGCATGCCGTCCTTGATCCAGCGCTGGGCTGCCTTGCCGATGCCGTAGGTCACAGAAACGCCGATAGGAATCTGCATGAAGGAAATAGGAATCAGCGTGGCCAGCGTGGATCCCACCACTGTAGCCCCCAGGGAGCCGATAAAGGACAATACCGCCTTCTGGTTCAGCTCCACGCCATAAACCGTACCAATTTTAGAAATCATGTACACCTCATTGGCCACCAGGGCAGCGGTGCCCAGAAGGGGAGCCGCCACAATGACTCCGGCCCGGCCCGCAGCCCAGCGGATGAGCCCTTCCGCTTCCTTATCCCGGTCATCAATGATATTGATTTCCATATCAGGCTCCGGAGAATCCACATGGACTTCTTCTGCTTCCTCCGCAGCAGCCGGTACCTCTCCTTTTTCCTTCTCCGCCGGCAGGCCTGCCGGTTCCTTCTCAGCAGGAAGTCCGGCTTCCGCTTTTTCTGCCGGAAGGCCGGTCTCCTCCTTTTCCATGGGCGGCTTAGCCGCTTCCTTCACCTCAGGAGCTGCTTCAGGACGAACAACCGGTGTCTTTTCCATATCTCTTTCTTCGCTCATAGAAACCTCCCTGCCCGGACATCCGGGCTGTAAACCATGAATCTGCCAGTGTAAAGAATGGCTGATGTATGGTGATTTCAAACCATTACTTATCTCTATTATACCTAAAATCATAAAAAGCACCAATAGAAATTCTGATTTCACAGGCACCTGCCAGGCAGTCCCTGCCCTTTGAAATGAAATATTCTCTGACCGGCTATACTCCTCTTTCTATTTCTCTCCCTGATACCCTTTCCCCTTCCCCATGACTATGCATATAGAAACAGCCAATGCTGAAAGCCTTCTTGTAAATCCTGCAGGCGCCCATCCATGGAGCAGGAGGGAGGAGGTGTAAAGAGCCCGGCTGCTTCCCTTCAGTGCACTGAAAATAGAAAAGTCCCTTCGGCCCCCGAAATGAACGCTCTGATGCAGGAAGCCTCTTCATTTCATTCATGAGAAGTGCCTTTTCAAAAAAGGCTTCACCTCTCCGGTGAGGCCTTTTTGGCATGAGGTAAATAGATGGCGTCTCGGAGATAAAAGCAAGAAAAAAAGAAGGTCTTTCCCGGTGAGGAAAGACCTTCTTTTTACCAGTCTGTAAGGCCTCCGTCCACCGGAATGGCGGCGCCGGTGATGAAGGAAGCTTTCGGCGAGAGAAGGAAGGCGATGAGTTCCCCCACTTCTTCCGGACGGCCGATGCGCATCAGGGGATACCAGTCCCCCATTTCTTTACGGCTGCCGCCATAGTCGCGAAGCTGCCTGTCCAGAAGGGGGGTATCCACATCTCCGGGGCACACCACGTTGGCCCGGATGTTTTCCACTGCCATTTCCAGGGCCAGGGAGCGGATGAAGGAAACCAGGGCGCCCTTGGTGGCGCCGTAAAGGCTGCACTGCACATTGCCCTGGAGAGCAGCGTCAGAAGCCACTGCCACAATGCTGCCTGCCACCCCTCTCATGGCAGGGATGGCCTCCCTGGTCAGTTTCATGGCGCCGAAAACATTGACTGCAAAGAAACGCTCCATTTCCTCATCAGTCGTATTTTCCAGCAGTTTTTCTTCATAGATGCCGGCTGAAAGGACAAGGCCCGTGATTTTTCCAATGGCCGATGCCGCTTTCACCGCTTTCTGGCAGTCTTTTGTAACTGTCACATCACAGGGAATGTATAGGCTTCCCTTGACCTGCTCCTGAGCCTTCTGTCCCCGTTCTTCATTTCTTCCCAGAAGAACAGGCCGAATGCCTTCACCTGCCAGAATTTTGGCAGTGGCAAGACCGATGCCGGAAGTGCCGCCGGAAATAAGAACTGTCTGTACCATGGAATTCTCCTTATTTGGCAAGAGAAGAAACGTAAACGAACTGGATGCCCTCTTTTTCCAGCTGGGGCACCATCTGGCGGAAGGCTTCCGCCGTCTTGGGTCGGCAGTGACCGATAATCACGTAGGTGCCGTATTTCTGCGCCCGTTTGGCCGCTTCCCGGATCATGGCGGATATGGCCGCCACGTCGGCTTCATTATCTACGAAAAGATCATTCCTTACATAGGGCACGCCGTAAGAGGCCGCTGCTCCGTCGGCAGCGGTGGTGGAATTGGTGCGGCTGTCGAAGAAGAAGAGATGGCGGTGATGAAGCTCATTCATCACCACGTCCATGGTGTGACGGTCCGTGGTGGCCTTGGAACCCTGATGATTATTGATGCCCACCGCTTCCGGCACCTGGGACAGGGAGCTCTTCAGAAGGCTCCGGATTTCCTCATCGCTCATGGAAGTCAGGATAACCTTGGATTCCATACCGATACCGGAAACCGATTCCATAGGCTGGTGAAGAATCACAGGAAGGCCATGGGCATGCCAGGACAGGGCAGCATCCCTGGTGTGCACCTGGTTCGGCATGACGGCCAGGGTCAGGGGGATGCCCAGGGATTCATAGACATGCTGGGATGCCAGGTCCCGTCCTGCATCATCGATGACCACGGCCAGCTTTCCCTTTACTGCTGAAGGTGTATTGGGTTTTGGCGAAGCTGCCGGTGCAGCTTTCAGGGGAGCTGCATTCTGTTTGGCAGGAGCCTTCGTATGTCCTGCATCCTTCTTCACAGAAGGAGCAGCAGCTGCCGGGGCCGCAGGAGCAGAGGAGGAAGCAGAAACAGTGGACGAAGGGGTAGATGAAACAGCGGAGGAAGCCGCTTCCGTTGGCTTTCCCTGCAGGGAAGAAGGGGCCGCTGTGTTTTCATGGCTTTCCTCTTTTCCTGTAATTTTAGACACAATGGAAGGCAGACTGAAGGAAGCCTTTTTCCCCTTTTCCATTGTCTGGCTGCCGTCCTTTTTTTCATTGGAGGAAACGCTGCTTCCCGCCGGTTCTTCATCATCGGCCTTTACCTGCACCGTCACCACCTTATCCATGGCGGCTTTGATTTTTTCTTTCACGCTTTCCGGCGTACCCTGGTCTTCCTTCGGTACCAGCCCCTGCATTTCCTTATCGTTAAACAGGTGGCCAATGGTGGTAACGTTCTGGGCCACCTCCGAATCAGGGGCATTGGTCATGCGGTCCGTCATATAGGCCGATCCCATAATGAGGGCTATAAAGAAGAGAAGCACCAGAAAAGGATGGCCTCCCTTCTTTGCCGCTCTCATTCTCCGCACCCGCTTTTTTCCTGCCATGGTATTCTCCTCATGTATGAAATAGTAATCATCGAATTTATTTTCTATATTATAGCATACGGGAGAAAAAGGTTCAGAGCCTCAAAGGATTCACCGCTTCGCCCTGGGTTATGGCCTGCTGCAGCAGGCAGGCTATGCGGAAGGGCTTTGAAACGTAAAAAATACCAACCAAGAACAGCCATAAAAAAAGGACTGCCCGGGCAGTCCTCTTTTTACATAGCCATCAGTAACCCTTTTTCTTATCCACTTCATTCAGCAGCTTCTCGCCGCGGCTGAAGGCGATGAAATTGGTTTCCAGAAGGAAGGTGAGCTTATTCCAGAAATCCGGTACCATGGAAGCAATGTGAGGGGTCATGATCACATTTTTCATGTCCCAGAAGGGATGATCTTCAGGAAGCGGTTCCTTGGAGAAAACGTCCATGCAGGCGCCGGCAATGTCCCCTTCCTCAAGAGCCTTCACCAGGGCCGGTTCATCCACCACAGAGGCCCGGGCAATGTTGATGAAAAGGGCTGATTTCTTCATGGCTTTGAATTTTTCCTCATCGAAGAATTTATCCGTTTCCGGTGTGGCAGGAAGAGCAGCGATGATGATGTCTGCCTTGGGCAGGACATCCATGATTTCTTCCTGGGTGTATACATGGTCTGCGAACATTTCATGGGACAGATGTTTCTTCACTGCCAGGATATGGGTTTCAAAAACCTTGGCCCGCTGGGCAATGGCCCTGCCAATGCTGCCGAAACCTACAATAAGGATGGTCTTGCCGAAAAGGGATTCCCCGTGGGGCCTGGACCACTTATGGGCGCTCTGACTGCGGACGGCGTCAGGGATGCGGCGGAACCAGGAAAGAAGAAGGGCCATGGTGTGCTCCGATACCGCACGGTCATGGACACCGTGGGAATTGGTGAGGATAATGGGCCTTTCCATCATACTGGGAGTAAGGAGTTTTTCCACCCCGTCAGACAGGGAATGAACCCAGCGCACATGAGGCGCTGCCTGAAGGAGGGGCTCCACATCCTGGAATCCCCAGAGAGCAATGGCATCGGCGTCTGCCACATGGGGCAGGGCTTCCTTCGGTGATTTGTAGGCTTCCACCACGGAGCCGGGCACCGCCTTTTTCAATGCATCGATTTTTTCATCGGATAACTTGTTAATCACAACCAGTTTCATAGGAATCAACCTCTTTCATTGAAATCATGGCAATCCTGTTTTCTGTATTATATCATAGTGGGGCCAGAAAATTCTTTTCACAGCCTTTCAGGCGAAGTGCCCTGGCCTCCTTACTTCCTGTTTCCCCTTGAGGGAAATTCCCGCGCAGCGGGAAAGGGTGTACGTTGACGGGGCTATGCCCTTGGACACGCCTTCGGTGTGAAGGTTCATAGGGTTCATAGGTTTCAAAAGATCCAGAGGGTGGTGTCGGCTTCGCCGAAATATATAGCCTGCACAGTAAGCGAGCACCTTAATGCCCGACAGTGGCGCCGCAGACGACGGAGGATAGCAGGATTTTCGCTGAAAATCTAAACCCCCAAAGGGGCCTGCTGTGACTTTTAACGTTTATCTCTAAATACCCAGCAGCCAATTTATGACCTAATATGCCATCGGAGATGCAGAATAATCCGAGATAAACCACTCATCACAAAAAATCTGGTCAGTAATCTGGTTAGTAACCCGATTATGGCTACTTTTTAGGAGTATTTCAGCACTCCAAAACAATAGAAAAAAGGTCTGGAATGAATCGTATTTATCGATGAATTCCAGACCTTAAATTCATGGAGCCGGCAACAGGATTTGAACCTGCGACCTACGCATTACGAATGCGCCGCTCTACCAGCTGAGCTATACCGGCATGAACATATATATATTACAGGACGCCCCTGTATTTGTCAAACTCTATTTTCCCCCTCCCACGGAGGCAAATAAAAAATCCGCCAAAAGCGGATAAAAAATGGAGCGGGTGAAGGGAATCGAACCCTCGTAACCAGCTTGGAAGGCTGGCGCTCTACCATTGAGCTACACCCGCATAAATGGTCGGAGCAGCAGGATTTGAACCTGCGACCCCTTGGTCCCGAACCAAGTGCGCTACCAAACTGCGCTATGCCCCGACAACGTAATTGATTATACCAGCAGACCTGCAATCTGTCAATGGATTTTTGGGGAAAATCTTTATTTTTTCTTTTCAGCCTGTGGCATAACAGCAAACCTGAGGAAGCCTTTTCCTTTGGCACAAGGAAAAGTCTCCCTCAGGTTTGTGCGTTTGAAGAGAGCCTCCCCAAGCCCAGGGGCAGGCTCTTTGCAAGCCTTATATTTCACGTACAAAAAGGGGCTTCCTGTAAATCATTTCTTCACAGCCCCTTTTGATTTCAATAATCTTCGTCCCAGGCGTTGATATATACCGGTTCCCGTTCCATCATTTTCTTCTGGTCCTCGGTGAAGTGCTTTTTCAGAATCACTGCTTCATACACAAATTTCTGGAAATAAGCTTCTGAGCACACAAAGTACCCGTTGTCCCCCACGTCCTTGCCCCAGGAATTCTCGATTTTCCAGCGGTCCGGATTTCCTTTTTCGTCCAGATGGACGCCGGTGAGAAGCATGGCATGGGTGGCGGAGCTGGCGCTGTATTCCAGCTGTTTTCCCTTATCCATGTCCATGGAGAAGCCGCCCAGAAGGTCTTCATACCGCACGCTCACCGGGTCCCACACCCCTTCTTTTCTAGCGCCTGCCGCACCGGCATCGCAGGCAAACCACACAGGCTCGCCGGCTTTCAGCTGCTTCACGCAGAGATCTTCCATATCCTTCCCCGTGAGATTCAGCCCCTTCATATCCCGGCCTGCCATGTTTTCCACCCCGTGGAAGGCGATGAGGCGGCCCAGAGGTTTGTCAAAGGTAGGTTCATTGATGACAGCCATGTAGTCATCGAGAGAAATCCCTACGTACTTGTGATAGAAATCGAGGGGCGAAAGTCCCCGGTCCTCATGGAAATGGTTATCCTTATCGCGATAGGAGAAATCGAAAGTCTGCACCGGCTCGCCGAAGGCAATGCATTCTGCCTTATACACCTCTTCCATCATTTCCGCTTTTCTGGCGTAGGGATCCCTGCCCGCCTTCACCAGCTCCCGAAGCTCCATGGCATCCTTCCGGAGGAGGCGGTTCAGAGTAGAAACGAAACGGTCCGTATGGCCGGACTGGTATGTTTCCGGCTGCACCTGTTTCGGCACCACGCCGTACTTCTCCACCAGGTCCGCCGCCTCGGTCCAGTATCCCCCGTCGCTCATGCCGCGGAGCACATACTGCATAAGCTGTCCCTTCACCGGCGCATCTGCATTTTCAATCACCATTTCAAGGAAATTGTTCGCTTTCTCCAGCTTGTCATAGAAGGAAAGGTAATTCTGGGACAGCTCAAACTGCTCCAGATGGCACTTTTCTGCCACCTTTTCCCTGAGAATGTTCAGCGCGGCAAAGAGCCAGCAGCGCCCCGACTGTTCCTGGGCCGTAATCCCCCGGGTCTTCACTTCCACCGTAAAGGCCCCTTTCAGGGCCGCTCCCTTCCCAGGATGATAGGCCAGATTCATCATATCCGTCTTCGCCAGAGTGCCATGAAGCACCTGGGCATTTTTATCTGCTTCATAGACTTTACGAAATGTCTGAAGCAGGGTATCTGAAATATCTTTCATCATATTCCTCCTTTGGGCCGCTTTGCGGCCCGGATTCAGATGGTTCATAGGGTTGTGGTATCGCCCTGACGGGCGATGAGTTTTATAATCAGCGTTACGTGCTATCCTTCCTGCCTCCTACACCCCGGCGCCGCTCCGCGGTCCTCTTCTTCATGGAAAAGCATGTCACTGGATTCTCAGGTTGCTTCACTCCCCTACGAATCCAGTTCCCTTGCCACCCTAAAGGGGACGCAAGACGTTACGGGATTTGCGTTTGTGTTACCAGTTCTGCATGACGGAGTGCTATATTATCCTTCCCCAGTAAGAGAGTGTCACTTAAAGGGCGGCACGATCAGTTGAGAAGTCACTAGGGAAGCGCTGATTAAATCACTGTCTGCTTTTATTCTTGGATTTTTATGCAATGCAAGGAATGGGATGACGCGAATAGCGAGCTATTTAAGGAGTCCCATGACGAAGCAGTGCATAAAAATTCTTATAAAAGCAGACTCTATGAATGAATCAGTGCTTCCCTAATGTGTGTAAGGGTTGACGGAGCCTTTGGCTCCGAAGGTTGACGACCCTGCCGGGCCGAGGGGGATCAGGTTTGACAGGCCTAACGGTCAGTCGATTAAAAGGAAGGCCCTTTTATGGGCAGGCTATGGGCCAACTTTGACTGACTTGCACATTCTCTGCAGAATGTGCACAGCGCGTGGGAAAAGCGTTCCCCCTTGCCCGCTCCGCGGGACTTTCCCCGCACAGCGGGGTGGCAAGCGAACTTGGTTCGTAGGGGAGTGATAGCGACCTGAGAACCAAGTGAGACGCTTTCCCGTGGAGAAAGGTGGTGCCGTAAGGCACCAAAGGGGGGTGGCAAATTCAGCAGAATGCTTGGCGGGACTCAAGCAGCACATAGCAAGCTCCGCCGCTAACCCTTGTTTCCCCTTGAGGGGAAGGCCCGCGCAGCGGGAAAGGGTGTACGAGGGTAAGAATGATTATGATACTCGATGTGGACGTGACCGCCGAAAGGCGGCATTATAATACTCATCGCCCCTAAAGGGGAAACGACTCACTACATTTTGCGCGTCGCTCCGCTCAGGGGGCCGCCGATTGGCGGTCAGGAAAATGACAGAGTGTCATATCCCTGCTCAAACCCGTACACCCTTTCCCGCTTCGCGGGACTTCCCCTCAAGGGGAAACGAGAAAATAGGTGGCACTGGATATTGTGTCACATATGACACAGACAGCCAATCCCGTAACGTTCTTGCGTCCCCTTTAGGGGAAGAGGGCCACGAAGTGGCGAAGGGATGTACGAGGGTATGAATGATTATGATACTTGATGTGGACGTGACCGCCGAAGGCGGCATTATAAAACTCATCGCCCCCTAAAGGGAAAACGACTCACTACATTTTGCGCGTCGCTTCGCTCAGGGGGCCGCCGATTGGCGGTCAGGATAGCGATGGAGCATCCTATCGGTACTCTGCCCCGTACACCCTTTCCCGCTTCGCGGGACTTCCCCTCAAGGGGAAACGAGGGATCTGAGGAGAAAAACAGCGAGTCATATACTTCACGTACCATTTCGGCGTTTTCCCCCTTTGGTGGCTGGCGCCACCACCTTTCCCCCGCAAGCGGGGGCACTATAAAGCTCCGTTATGCTGTGAGCTGCTTATGAAGGGATTGCTTTGCGGCTCTTTATTGTCCCACCGCTCCGCGGTGGCAAGGGAACACGATTCGTAAGGGAGCAAAGCGACCTGAGAATCGTGTGACACGCTTTCCCGTGGATGCACAGCGAACATGATTTGCACTATGCGAACTGGATTTGTAAGGGAGCATCAGCGACCTGAAAATCCAGTGAGTCAGTGACAGCAGTGGATGAAGGAGCGCTAGCGACGCGCAAAATGTAGTGAGTCGTTTCCCCTTTAGGGGGCGCAGATTATAAAAAAAGCCGGCCCACGCCCTCCGTCATTTCGACCGAAGCCGGTCAGCCGCCAATAGGAAAGCCTCTTATTGTGCAGGCTAGAGGCCAACTTCGGCTGACTTGGAAACTCTATGCAGAGTCTCCACAGAGTGGAGAAATCTCACTCTCCAATGGCACGCAGCATAGTGGCAGGGGATCTCTCGACTCTGAGTATCCATAGCCCCTAAAGGCTTTGCCATCCATACCGGCATGCAGCTCCGCTCGAGATGACGATAGCGGCGGGCTGCATACAGTCCTTCCAAGGAACTGATGACAAAACGCCGCCCGCTCCTCGTCATTTCGACCAAAGCCGGTCAGCCGCCAATAGGAAAGCCTCTTATTGTGCAGGCTAGAGGCCAACTTCGGCTGACTTGGAAACTCTATGCAGAGTCTCCACAGAGTGGAGAAATCTCACTCTCCAATGGCACGCAGCATAGTGGCAGGGGATCTCTCGACTCTGAGTATCCATAGCCCCTAAAGGCTTTGCCATCCATACCGGCATGCAGCTCCGCTCGAGATGACGATAGCGGTGGGCTGCATACAGTCCTTTCACGGAACTGATGACAAAACGCCACCCGCCCCTCGTCATTTCGACGAAACGGAGCGGAGTGGAAAAATCTCACTCCTCAAATGACAAAACGCCACTCCGCCCCGTCATTTCGACCGCAGCCGGTCAGCTGCCAATAGGAAAGCCTCTTATTGTGCAGGCTAGAGGCCAACTTCGGCTGACTTGGAAACTCTATGCAGAGTCTCCACAGAGTGGAGAAATCTCACTCTCCAATGGTATGCAGCATAGTGGCAGGAGATCTCTCGGCTCTGCGTTTCCATAGCCCCAGGGGCTTTATGTCCCATACCGGCCAGTTCCCCCGCTCGAGATGACCATGGCGGCAGGCTGCATGTCATCATATGCCAATAAAAAAGACTGCGAAGAAATGATTGACCTTTCTTCGCAGTCTTTTTTGATTTCCTGTATCAGCCTACGATGTTCAGGGCGTATTCGCCGTATTCTTTTTCGAGGGCTTCTGCTTTCTTATTGATTTCGATCTGCAGGTCGGAGGCGGTGTCGTAGTCATCGGCTTCGAGGGCGTCTTTCAGCTTAGTGCAGAGGGATTTGCCGGCTTTGGTATCTTTGATGAGTTCGTATTTCTTATCAAGGATATCAGCCCACCGTTCTTCGTCCAGGTCGTCTTCGCTGGGGAGTTTCCTGAAGCCTTTGACCAGGGCTTCGGTGGCCGGGATGATGCGGTCGATAAGTTCGTTCTTCCAGCGGTATACGATGGAGGCTACGAAGGAGTCTACAATGGTGGCATTGAGTGTGCCGCCTGCTTCAATGACTGCCACTTTGTCGGGGTTGGCTTTCATGGTCTTCACGTTTTCCCAGACAGTAGCCGGCGGTTTACCGAAGGCTGCATCTCTTTCTTCCTGGGTGAAGTCTTCGAATACGTTGTCTTCGCAGCGATAGGCTCTTCCTTCTTCCAGGTAGTCTGCTTTTTCTCCCGGTTTCTTGGAGAGTTCGGCCAGAAGGTCTGCCGGTGTCTTGCCGGAGGTGACAGCGTAGGTAATGCCGTCAAGGGCAGAGAGGAAGAGGCAGGAGGCTGCCAGGTAGGTGTTGGTGAAGGGGTTCGGAGCGCGGAGTTCGAATCTGGTGGCTTTCGGGTTGTCAATGTCTCTTACCAGGCCGATGAGGATGGTTCTGTTACGGGACGGAACTTCCGGTTTGTGGCCCAGGGAGGTGACGATGCAGACCGGTGCTTCGAAGCCCGGTTTCAGACGGTTGAAGGCGTCGGTGGTGGAGGATACGAAGGGGTTGGTGGCTTCGTAGTTCTTCAGGATGCCCATGATGAAGCCGTAGCCGATGGTGGAAAGGAAGTCGGCTTTCATTTCTGTAGGAGCCAGGAGGTTGATGATCTTGCCGTTTTTCAGGGTAGCGCAGATGCCTACATGAGTGTGTTCGCCGCTGCCTGCTACACCGATAATGGGCTTTGCCTTGAAGGATACGTCGAGGCCGTATTTGCGGAATACTTCACGGATAATGATACGGGCTTCCAGTTCATTGTCTGCTGCCTGCAGGGGGTTCATGGAAAATCTCCAGTCCAGTTCCAGCTGTTCGCAGACGTCTACGGTATGGCCGGCGTCGTCCACTTTCGGTTTGATACCGCCCACTTCTTTGTGGCCCATTTCCACGCTCATGCCGCGGGCATCCAGTTCTTCAATGGCTTCTTCCATGGCGGTACGGACGTTGCCGCGCATTCTCTGCCAGTACTGTTCCTGCAGTCTCTGGGAAATGGAGAGGTGCTGAATGGTTTCTTTTTCGCTGGGGGTCTTGACCCAGAATTCCAGTTCCGTGCCGATGGTGAATTCGATGTCTTCAATGTCTTCGAAGGGAACGTCTTCCATGCCTTTCACTTTTTTGCCGCCGGCCAGAAGTGCTTTCAGTTTATCTGCCACGAAGGCACAGGAGTCTTTCAGAATGGAGCGGGAGTCGATGAATTTGCCGTTGTGCAGGAGGAAGCAGGGAATGCGGAGGGTGCCTACAGGGCGGCCATTTTCATAGATGTTGTCTTCATTGTAGTCGATATACCAGTTGACGGAGGGATCTGCTACCATGTCGACCCGGGCATCGTTCAGGGTGGCGATGTTCATGAGTACTACGGAGGAGCCGTCGGTCTGTACGGCGGTGCCGGCGAAGAAGTCGTCGTAGTTCTTGAGGAACAGTTCAATCGGTACCTTTTCATCGGTATCGTTGCCTGCCAGGTCAATGCCTACCAGGGATACGAAGCGGATTTCCGGATGGGTTTTCAGAAGGGAAAGTACGCCTTCCTTGCCAAATTCACCGGTGGGGATGTAGTAAAGTAAGTCCTTGTTCATGTTGAATTCCTCCTGTTTTATAATCATTTTTTCTATATGAAATATTTTCCAGATGAGTCCCCCGTCAGGTGATTAACGGGAAACCCAGAATGGAAAAGCGGTATTTCTTTTTCCAGTTCCTCATCATCCATGCCTCCTGTATATACATTTTCATCTATGTCATGAAATATAAAATGACCCATCCTTTGTTAAGAATGGGTCATCATTGGCCTGATGTTCAGCTTTGGCAGATTGAATCAGTCGAGAATGTTCAGGGCATACACGCGGTATTCCTTTTCCAGGGCCTGGGCTTTTTTCATCATTTCCAGCTGGAGGTCCGAGGCGGTGTCGTAGTCGTCTTTTTCCAGGGCTTCTTTCAGCCTGGTGCAGATGCATTTTTCATCGTCCAGATCTTTTGCCAGTTCCACCCGTTTGGCCTTGATGGATTTCCAGCGTCTTTCATCAATCTTGTCATCATTATCCAGTTTTTTATAGCCTCTCACGGCAGCTTCCACGCCGGGGATAATCCGGTCGATGAGTTCGTTCTTCCAGCGGTATACGATGGAAGCGAGGAAGGAGTCTACAATCTTTTCGGAAAGGGTGCCGCCTCTGGTAAGAACTGCCACCTTGTCCGGGTTGGCTTTCATGATTTTCACGTTTTCCCAAACCGTGGCAGGCGGTTTGCCGAAGGCTGCATCTCTTTCTTCGTCGGTGAAGTCTTCGAATACGTTTTCTTCGCAGCGGTAGGCTCTGTCTTTTTCCAGGTAGTCTGCTTCTTCGCCGGGCTTCTTGGAAAGTTCAGCCAGAAGGTCTGCTGCCGATTTACCGGATTTCAAGGCATATTCGATACCGTCTAAGGCGGTGAGGTAGAGGCAGGAAACGCAGAGGTAGGTATTGGTAAAGGGGTTCGGCGCACGGAGTTCAAAGCGGGTGGCTTTCGGATTTCCGATATCCCGGATCAGTCCCATGAGGATGGAACGGTTGCGAGACGGTACTTCCGGCGTATGGCCCAGGGAGGTGACGATGCAGACCGGTGCTTCAAAGCCCGGTTTCAGGCGGTTGAAGGCGTCGGTGGTGGAAGAAACGAAGGGATTGGTGGCTTCGTAGTTGTGGAGAATGCCCATGATGAAGCCATAGCCAATGGTGGAGAGGAAATCGGAAGACATATCTTCCGGTGCCAGCAAATTGATGGTCTTGCCGTTTTTCAGGAGGGCTGCGATGCCTACATGGGTATGTTCGCCGCTTCCGGCTACGCCGATAATGGGCTTTGCCTTGAAGGATACGTCCAGTCCGTTCCGGCGGAAGACTTCCCGTACCACGATGCGGGCTTCCAGTTCATTGTCTGCTGCCTGCAGGGGATTGGTGGAGAAGAGCCAGTCCAGTTCCAGCTGTTCGCATACATCAAAGATATGGCCGTCGTCATCAATTTTGGATTTGATGCCGCCTACTTCTTTGTGGCCCATTTCTACATGAAGACCCCGGGCATCCAGCTCTTCAATGGTCTGTTCCATGGCGGTACGGACATTGCCGCGCATGCGCTGCCAGTACTGTTCCTGGAGGCGCTGGGAAATGGACAGGTGCTGTACCGTTTCCTTTTCGCTGGGGGTTTTCACCCAGAATTCAAGTTCCGTGCCCGTGGTAAATACGATATCCTGGATTTCAGAGAAGGGGAAGTTTTCCATGCCCTTCACAGTGGCGCCAAGGAGCATTTTCTTCAGTTCTCTGGCTACATATTCGCAGGAGTTTTTCAGGATGGAGCGGGAATCGATAAATTTTCCGTTATGGATAAGGAAGCAGGGAATCCGCAGGGTGCCTACGGGACGTCCGTTTTCTTCCATCACATTATCATCATTATAGTCCACATACCAGTTGACCGTGCTGTCGGCCACCATGTCTACCCGCGCATCGTTCAGGGTAGCGATATTCATGAATACTACGGAAGAGCCATCGGTCTGCACAGCTTTGCCGGCGAAGAAGTCTTCGTAGTCTTTCATAAAAATCTCGATGGGGATCTTTTCATCAGTATCATTGCCTGCCAGGTCAATGCCTACGAGAGACACGAACCGGATTTCCGGATGCTGAGCCAGCAGGGAAAGAACCCCTTCTTTACCGTATTGGCCAGCCGGAATGCAGTACAATAATTCTTTGTTCATTTGAGCCCTCCTATAGACTTAAATTGTTCCACTTTTTTATATTTATAAAGTCCTATGTGTTACAAAAGAAAATGACCCATCCCGATAGGAATGAGTCATCTTTGACGCAGCATATGAACTTATGTAATAAGGATACACCACGTGTCTTACTTTTGTCAAGCCTTTGAGCTCAGGCCAGCAGTTTACGAACAATCCCGTTAATCAGTTTGCCGTCTGCCTTGCCTTTGAGCTTTGCCATGACAGCTTTCATCACAGAACCCATATTTCTCTGCCCAGGATCCAAGGCGTTGATTGTTTCTTTCACAATCTTCTCTACTTCTTCTGCAGACATTTCTGCCGGCAGGTACTTTTCCAGTACTTCGATTTCCGCTTTGGTCTGTTTAACCAGGTCTTCTCTTCCGGAACCAGCGATTTCAGCAAGGGTTTCTTTCCTCTGCTTCACTTCTTTCCGGAGAACGGCAAGAACCTGATCATCATTGAAGTCCGCGTGTCCGTCGTCGATTTCAGCCTGCCTGATGTGAGCACGGGCCATACGGATCGTGTTCAGCGCAAGCTTACCTTCTTCTCTCGCTTTCATGGCTGTCTTCATGTCAGCCATAAGCTGTTCTTTAATTGACAAAACTAATCACCTTACAACCTGTTATTACTTATACTTGCGTTTTCTTGCGGCTTCAGATTTCAGTTTACGTCTAACGCTGGGCTTTTCATAATGTTCACGTTTTCTTACTTCAGAAAGAACCCCGGCTTTTTGGCAGGAACGTTTAAATCTGCGAAGAGCACTATCAAGAGATTCGCCCTTTTGAACTTTGATCTCAGACATCTATATCCCTCCCTCCCAATAAGACTGATGGGGTGCTATTGCACACTTATAAATTATAAATTACAACGGCCTATCTGTCAATTTATTTTTTACGGAAATAGAAATTCCCGGCAGCGCCCTTTGGACGCAAAAGGTTCTTAAGATTGATGGGCCCTTCGGGCCCAAGGGTTCTTAGGTTTGACAGCGGCTTCGCCGCTGAGGGT
>OOBB01000296.1_pt1 | contig 28810 bp, 21 predicted proteins | sample 1671661 | NCBI WGS metagenome assembly OOBB01 (sample SAMN06348179, study PRJEB24527) | human gut metagenome | biome: human gut; feature: ankylosing spondylitis patient; material: feces | host: Homo sapiens | place: China | collected 2015-10
GCAGTTTCTGCTATGATGTGTTGCCGAATGGCAATCTGAAGGAAACCAAGCAGGAGTCTAAGTTCCAGGATTTGAAGAACTATGTGTTCTCGAATATCCAGGCAGCGGAGTATATTGAGCGACATCAGCAATAAAAAACGATATCATAAGAAACAGTAATCCCCCACCACGCTATGGCTGCGTGATGGGGGATTTACTGTTTCAGGAGATTCAAGATGCTTTATGCCGAGAGGGTAAGCTTCTGCCAGATCTCGGTGTCGCCACCTTTCAGCTTCTTGCAGAGACCACGCTTGATCCAACGGCTTATCATCTTACGGATGGTTTCACGACTGGCTCCGTCGCCACGCTCACGGCTGACATCGAAGAGGGTGAACTGCTCAGGGAGCTGGGCAAAGAGCAGGGTGTTTCGAGACTTATAGACTGGGATAGCCTCGTTGTCCTGCTGCTGCTTGTCGAGACGCAAGCCAAACATCTCCATCTGCATGGCGAGCACGTAGTCGGCCACAGCCTTGGCAAAACGGATGCAGGCATCTGTCTCCTCTCCGGTCTGCTCCAGGATGTGGAAGATGACGCCACAACGGAAGCCGATGACGGCAGAACTCCTCGCACATGCGGGGCAGCTCCATTACGCCGTGACTACGTTCAAGGAGAGTTACCGCCTTGAGGATGTTGGCCTGCTCCTCCTCGGTATAGCCGTGGTGCTGGCTGAGGGGTGCGAAGGAGGTATCGGGCATCTTGGCGAGCATCATTCTTGAAGAAGATCCGTCCTCGATGTTATCATCGGTGAAGAACTTCTGGAAGATGTTCTGGGTGCAGCAGCCGGAGAAGTTGAGCTGGGCGTGGGTTACGCCGCTGGTGGCTGTGATGTAGTCTTGACCCACCTCGCTCTGGTCGAACGCCTTACGGAAGTAGTCGCCGAACACCTTCCAAACGCTCTTCATCGAACCGAGCTCCTCGCTGAACATATACATGGTGTGGCCGTCGGCACAGAGCTGACGACGCATCAATGCCGACTTCGAGATAGTATCGCCAATGTGACGGATGCAAGGTTTCGGATCTACTACACCCTTCTTGCCCTTGTGCTACTGGTACCAGGCTTCATCCTCACGAGGTTTCTCATCGTCCTTATCCATCTTCTTCGCCCAGATGTTCTCGATGCGGCGGCATACGCCCTTACCCGATGCCTGCTCGCTGATGATGATAGACATGAGTGCCATCGGAGTATCGCTGCCGTCGCAATACTTCGCCTTCAGACGGTCAGCATAGGTTGCGGCAATAGGAAGGGCTGAGAAGAGGGCAGGCACGCGTGCCTCTGCGGCTACGCCAGAGAGCGAGTCGGGGAGTCCGAGTGGAAGCTGGTCTACGGGGAATTCGTAAAGTGGCTGTGTACTTGCCTTAGCGGCTAAAAGGTTCTCTATGTTTCTTAAATTTTCATTCTCCATAATTATTTAATGTTTAAAAGTTAGCTTGTCGGAATATCCGGTAAACGGGGGCAAAAATACGACTATCTTCTGTAATCGCCAAATTTGAGCGTGTGATAAGGCCCGGAATTCAGCAGCCATTTGGAGCAAATTGTGTTAAAAATCTAAGTCATAGTTTTGTGGGTCGGAAAACATAGGCTTGCATGTGCTAAATCATAGTTTCTCGGGTACCAGGTTATAGCTTCTCGGATAACAGGTTTTCGTCTCAAGCCGTAACCCCCTTTTTCTTCTTCTTCCTTTCTCATAAAAAAATAACACGGACAAATTGTCCGGAGTGTCATAACGTATTGTTTTTCTGGCACTTATAAACCTGCCGGACAACCATCCGGACAAATTCAATTTGTCCGTGTTTTAAAAATATTCCCGTTAAATTCTTTGGTCTCTTACCCGTAATCCATTGACTATTAGTTAATTCGTAATAAAAATGCTAGTTTTAAACAACTTTGTTTAAAACAACCTTGTTTAATTTGTTTTTTTTGCTATCTTTGCAGAAGTTCTGTATCTGCAGCCAATGTAACCCGCCTCAAGAAGTCCTTGATGGTGAAAGATCTGATTACAATACCTGCTCCTAAGCATCTGGAAAAGAGTGACCCCATCTTGGCGTTGTGGCTCAAGAGAAGAGTGTGGAAGTTGACGTAAATTACCTGAGAATTACCCGAGAATATACTTTAACTGTCTGATAATCATTAGAATATAGTTCGCGTAATTTCACGTAATTTAAAATCAATTACGCGAACTTTTACGTGAAATACGGAAGAGTTAAAGGATAAATAAGACAAGACACAGGAATTTGTCATCCGCGTTTGGAGAGGAGAAAGTAACTAAGTCGAAGACCATGACACTATAAAAGAGTGCCATTGACCAAAAAACAGAAGGATATTGTAGACTTCTGTTCCGTAAGGTTGCAAGCTCTAGTCTCTAAGGTTGCAAGTTCCGGTTCTAAGGTTGCAAGTTCCAGTTCTAAGGTTGCAAGTTCCGGTTCTAAGGTTGCAAGTTCCAGTTCTAAGGTTGCAAGCTCTAGTCTCTAAGGTTGCAAGTTCTGGTTCTAAGGTTGCAAGTTCCAGTTCTAAGGTTGCAAGTTCGGTCCCTAAGGTTGCAAGCTCTCAAAAAACTATAATCCGCTGTTTTGTGGTAGTCTCATCTAAAAAATGTCCCTTGGTATTGCTGCCAATGTAATTCGGCTCAAGAGAAGAGTGTGGAAGGAATCATAAAAGGATAAAGCCCCTTCGGTATTCCGGGTATATGAAAACCTGGAATGCGGAAGGGGCTTTTGGGGAATTTACCTTTTCTTATTTAAAGAATCTGTTGAGCTGTTTGATGGCCTAGTCGAACTGCTTAGCTGGCAGCCGGTAGTTCTTTACAGGATTCATGTGGGCATCATAAACATCCAGGGCACCATCGGCAGTCTTCTCCAGAATGGTGTCGTTGTTGATGATGAAGGCATAGTTCAGATTGCTGCCTACTACATGCTATAGTCTAGGCGTCTTATCTGTCATCATTCTGCCCATCGAATAATCGGCAGGATTGTTCTTTCATAATTGATAGAATCCTTTCTAGACATTAATCCTTAGATTTTAACAGAGAAAAATACTTATCCAGAACCATCAGCGAGATGATGTCCTCACGTTGCTTATCCTTGAATTGCTCTACATATTCATGAGCGTGGTTGATGATAGCTTGCGCTTCATCTGGATGAGCAGTATAATAGTCCATCTTTTCCTCAAGATCAGAGAAATCAGGCTTTACTTCTATATAATGATAGTCTGGCTTCAGAGTTCCTTCCATAAACCAAGTTTCATAATATGGCTTAGGCATCACGGCGATGGAATTGGAAGACATAATCCATTTAAGATTGCTTGCCACGTCATTTCCCTCCAGCGCCATCACGTATTTGTATTTCAGATGGTCGTAGATGGAAATCTTGTCGCTCTTCCATTCTGGCTTAATCAGATCTATGGTTCCGATATCGAAGCGAGGATTTCCGAAAAACTTCTCTACGAATTGCACACGGATGTCCTTGCAGGCTATTTTTCCTCTGAAGATAGCCTGGTCTTTCTTTTCTGCAAATGAAAGCTTGTCCTTCACGAAGATGAAATGGCGTACCTTGTCCATCTTGAGCAATACGGAGTTCTGGTTTTCTCCATGAATTGGGCGGCTTTTTACAATGGTAGGAATATCTTCCACATACGTGATGTCACCAGGGAGGAGATTCCATTTGTTATTGCCGTCAAAACAGCGGGCATATTCCAAAGTATCCAGATAATATACCTTCTGGCGGGTCATCGGCTGTTCTGCAACTTTAACAGCTTCTTTGTCCCATAAATCTTTGTTGAGAAGGATATTATCTTCTGTAAGCTTGTTGTAGTAGTTTACCCGGTTCAGGATATAATCGTAGTCTTTGCGTTTCTTGGCTTTGTCAAGTAAATGCTGCCCCCTCCATATCAAGATGCAGGCAGGTGTATACAGACGAGCGTATTCCTTGATGTAATACCAGGGTTTGCTGTTTTTTCCGCTATGGAATTTATATTTCAATTTTTGAATATTCATAGGATTTCTTTTTGTTTATGAAAACGATGATGATGTTATTGGGTACAAAAATACGAAATATACTTTAATCTTGCAAGAAAATGGATAAAAAAAGCAAGTATCAATGAAGGAAGAAAGATAATCTTCCTAAAATTTGGCGTTTCTGATAGTTTTTCGTATCTTTGCAACCTATGAGATACTAGGAAGGTATCTTGTTAAAGAATATAAAAGAATTGTATGTTAGAAGTACGTGATAGATTAAACTTCGAGGATTATCTGGATTCACTCTTGAATAGCGTAGAGAGTGATGACTTGGAGTTTAAAAGTGCTGCCGGTGGATTTCCTGGTAGCTTTTGGGATACCTATTCAGCCTTCGCCAATAGCGAAGGAGGAGTTATCGTGCTTGGAGTTATAGAAAGAAAAGGTAAGTTCTATATAGATAATCTATCTGATGAACAGATAGAGAAATATACCAAGGACTTTTGGAATAATGTGAATAATCGAGCTACGGTTAGTTGCAACCTGTTAAAAACAGAAGATGTCGTGGTAGAAGATTACAATGGTCACAAACTTATGTTATTCTTTATTCCTCGTGCATCCAGAGAACAGCGTCCTGTTTATAGAACATCCCAGCCCTATAATGGTACTTTTAAGCGCAATCATGAAGGTGATTATAAATGTACGGAGCGAGAAGTGCAGCGTATGTTTTCAGATGCGAATGTTTCTAATCCCGCTGATAGCCGCATTTTGAGAAATTATTCATTGGATGATTTAGATATGGAGTCTGTTGCTCAATATCGGCAATTATTTAAGTTAGCCAAGCCAGATCATCCTTGGTCTGTTTTGTCTGATTTTGAATTTCTTAAAAAGATAGGTGCTTATCGTACTGATCGTGGAACGAAAGAAGAAGGTTTTACTGTGGCAGGAGTTTTGATGTTTGGTAAAGAAGATGCCATTACTGATAATGAATGTTGCCCCGACTTCTTTCCTGATTACCAAGAAAAGCTGTCAGATAATCCTGAGATACGATGGACCAATCGTATTTGTCCTGATGGAACTTGGGAGGCAAATTTATTCCAATTCTATCTTCGTGTTCTTCCAAGATTATCAGCGGTCTTGCCAAAACCTTTCATCTTGGAGGGCAATATTCGTCGTGATGAAACTCCTGCGCATGTGGCTGTTCGCGAAGCTCTGGTGAATTTTTGTATTCATACCGATTATTCGGAAAATGCAACAATGGTAGTGCGATTGTATAGCAATAAAATTGTTTTTACTAACCCGGGAACTCTGTTGGTTTCTAAAATGCAATATTATGGAGAAAGTGCTAGCGTATGTCGCAACAAGACTCTTCAAAAGATGTTTATGTTGATTGGCTCTGCTGAAAAAGCGGGAAGTGGAGTTGATAAGATATTGGCTGGTTGGCGATTTGCAAATTGGAGAGCACCTATGTTGAGAACATTAAGTCAGCCTGACTTAGTGGAACTCACAATGATGATGGAGTCGATGATGGATGAAGGAACAAAGGAAAGATTGGTTCGGATATTTGGAACAGAAGTGTTTTCTTTGGGACATGAACGCCTATTGACTCTTAATGCAGCTTGTACAGATGGATATATTACAAATGAGAGCCTAAGGGTTGTTCTTAACCAGCATAAAGCAGAAGTCGCCGATTTGTTGAAAGATATGTGTACGCATAAATTGCTGGTTCAAGAGGGATATGGTAGAGGAACCAAGTATCGGTTGCCTATGAATGCTAAGGTTGCAAGTTCCGGCTCTAAGGTTGCAAGTTCCGAGTCTAATATTGCAAGTTCTGGGGCTAATATTGCAAGTTCCGAGTCTAATATTGCAAGCTCTGGGGCTAATATTGCAAGCTCTGGGGCTAATATTGCAAGTTCTGGGGCTAATATTGCAAGTGCTCGTGTAAAACAAAGAATGTCTTATCAAAATTTAAAGACTTTGATTTGTTCTGTTTGTTCTGAGTGGCTATCTTTAGATGAATTATCGGCAATTGTAAGGCGAGATAAAATTTATTTAAGAAATTTTATAATTCCTAAGATGTTAGAAGATAATAGCCTGGAAATGCTATTCCCTGGTGTTCCTAACCATCCTAGGCAAAAATATAAAAGTACTGTAAAGAAATGAAGATAAAGATAAACCCAAAATACGAAGAGATGAGAAGTTTCATCGAACGCATCCCAGATGTATTCGAGCAGGAGGGACGTTGTATCTTTGAAGGACGAAATGTTATCAAGGCTTTTCATGTAAAGTTTGATGGAAAAGAGAAAGAAGTTGTGGTGAAGAGATACAAGCAGCCTAATTTCATTCAGAAGATAGGATATAGCTTCTTCCGCTCTACCAAGGCTTTCCGTGCCTATGAGAATGCCCTTAGGCTGATGGCAGATGGCTTTGCCACTCCCGAAGGCTTTGGATATATTGAAACGAGGGTAAAGGGACTTATTGACTATTGCTACTTTGTCTCTGATATAGATAACAGTATGCCTATCAACGATCAGTTGAACTCCCCAAAGGAATTCAACAGGGTGATGGCGGCAGATTATGCGCACTTTGTGAATCGATTGCACCAGAAAGGCATCATCGATATTGACTTGAATGCCGGCAATGTGCTGTATCAGCTTCAGGCTGATGGTCATTATACGTTCTCGCTTATCGATATCAATCGTATGAGGTTTTACTCAGGCTATCCGCCGATGAAGGAATGTGTGGAAAACCTGACGAGGTTTACCGGAAGAATGGATGTCTTCGAGTGTGTGGCACGAGAGTATGTGAAACTGCGGGGAATGGATGAGAAAATATTACAAAAAATAATAGGAGCAAAGAAGATACACGATTGGCGATGGGTACATCGCAAAAGTATCTTGCATTATTTTAAACGCAAAAAGTTAGGTTTATGAAAACAACATTATTGATTACGACTTACAATTGGCCTAAAGCCTTAGAACTCGTGTTGTATAGCGTGTTGCATCAGCATGTTATGCCTGATGAAGTTGTTATTGCTGACGATGGTTCTACCGAAGAGACTAAAAAACTGATAGACCGTTATGCTGATAAAATGCCAGTACCGGTAATTTGGGTTTGGCAGGAAGATAAGGGATTCAGAAGAACTTCCATTTTGAATAAGGCAATAGCAAAGGCTACGGGTGATTATATCATCCAAGTTGATGGAGATGTTGTTTTGAGTTCTCATTTTGTAGAAGACCATATAGAAATGGCTCAGAAAGGATGTTTCGTCTGTGGAAGTAGAGTGCTGCTGTCTGCCCAGATTTCCAAAAAAATTTTGGATACAAAGGTAGTCAATGTGAATCTTTGGAACATGCCTTTCAGTTATGTAAGCAACAGCTTCCGTTCTCATGTGTTCCGCAGATTGCTGGCTTTTCGCTATGCCCGTAGAATCGACCATCTCAGAGGTTGCAACATGGCTTATTGGAAAGAGGATGCCATCAAGGTAAATGGTTACAATGAGGATCTGTTGGAATGGGGACATGAGGATGCCGAGTTTGCCTATCGCCTGCATTTTGCTGGCGTTCGGAAGAAGGCGCTGAAGATGGGAGGAATCATGTACCATCTTTATCACAAGGAGGCGTCTAAAGCCCAAGAGAACATGCATAAAGATGTTTTGAACCAGGTGAAGAAGGAGCGTTTGGTTCGTTGCACAAATGGTATCGATCAATATTTATAGAGCATAGATATATGGATAAGACAAGTGTAGAACAAGAGCAGGGAAATGGCATCTCGGTGGTTATTAATACCTATAATGCCTCCTGCCATCTTCAGCAGGTGCTGGATACAGTGAAGGGCTTTGACGAGGTGGTTGTCTGCGACATGGAAAGTACTGACGACACCTTGGATATAGCAAAGCGTAATGGTTGCAAGATAGTTGTCTTTCCTAGAGGAAACTATCAGATTTGTGAACCGGCACGTCAGACTGCCATAGATGCTGCTTCCTGCAAGTGGGTATTGGTGGTTGATGCTGATGAACTGGTAACTCCAGAACTGAAGGAATATCTTTATTCCCTGATAGAGAAGGAGAATGCTCCACAGGGTTTGTATGTTCCACGCAAGAGTCGCTTTATGGGACGATTCATGCATTGTTTCTATCCCGACTACCAGTTGCGTTTCTTTATCAGGAAGGATACCGTATGGCCAGCCATCATTCATGCCGATCCTGTTATCAAGGGCAGAATAGAAAAGATACCGGCGGCTCATGCTGATATGGCACTTGTTCATCTGGCAGATGACAGTATTGCCAGCAGGATGGGAAAGATCAACCAGTATACAGCGAATGAAATAGAAAAGAAGAAAGATCGCAATTATGGAATGGCAGCTTTGTTCTATCGTCCGTTGGTGCGTTTCTTCCGTGCTTATATTCAGAAGGGTGGCTTCCGTGATGGTAAGGAAGGATTTGTATGTGCCTGCTATGAAGGCATCTATCAGTTTGTTGCTGTCAGCAAGATTATAGAAGATCGCTTGAAACATAAAAAAGGTAAGTAGTAGTTTGGGCTACTTACCTTTTTTGTTTAATGAATGGTATTGTTATTTCTGATTTATTTTCCTTCGATAAAGGTCATTCCGCCTGGACCTACTTCATCACGGCAGCGTTTTAACAATTTGGCTGGCGTTTCTTCGCCATCATCGAAAGGTAATGCTACTACCGTTTTCTTGCCATAATAGTTTGCCATACCTCGGTTAATCCAATAACCTGGATAAATAGTGATATCATGGAAGGCATCGGATGGCATCTTTACGGTAAGCGGATTTAATACCAGATGATCTGCCTTGCTTTGCTTTACGGCAATTTCGCGCTGCTGCATTTCTAGGTCAAACTTCTGTGCTGTTCCTCTACGCAGCAAGGAGAGTGTTCTGTTGGTAGTAGTTGGCTTTGCTGTGATAGAAAGTACCAACACAAGCCAGTAATATACCGGTAGCCATCTGAAGTATTTATTATATTTCAGTCTGATTGCCTCTGTCAAGTTTACAATAGCAACGCTTATTGGTTCCAGATCAGCCGCTCTGCGCTGAAGAGCACCAGAAAGATAGTAGATATTGAAGCAAATCATCCACAGATGCACATAGAAGTATACATTCTGTGTTCTGTCTGCTCCTTTGGTTCCCATGGCATAGCTGTTTGGAAAAAAGAAGGCGCAATAGAGTAGGAAAGAGATGAGCAGATAAAGCCATGGATGAGAAAACCTAAAGTGGGATGCCTTGGCTAATCTTGCAAGGAAAGGTATGAGAATGGTAAACATGAGTATTTCTGTGATTTTAATGGCATCAGCGAGAAATTCTATGCCCTTTGCTATCGCAATAAAGAAGGCTGAAGCCACATTCGGTTGACTGGTGACTGTGGATTGGCGGACAGTATTACCTGGTGCAAATACACTGAAAGCAAAAGCGCAGGCATAAATGATAAGGATAGAAAGCAAGAAGAAAGGAGTCTTCTTCCTCTCCACCCTCATCCATACGATTGCCATAAAGAGAATGGCTGGCATACCCAGACCGGTAACAAAGTTGCCGCCGGCAATGAATATGGCGAGTGCTGCGGAAACCAGCGTGATGATGATTTTCGCTATGATGGATTTTGTAAGATGGAATTCGATGAGTAGGGAGGCAAGAAACAAAGAAATACTATAATATAAGGTATAGTACATCGCTCCGTTATACCAGCAGAATGCATCGTAGAACGACCATACGAACTGTACGGTCATTAATACAAATAGAGTAGAAATGAAAGTGTATTCCAATTTGCTGATATGTAGCAATCTGCGTAATATTGTGTATCCCAGTGTATAGGTGGAAAGAATTAGGCTTCCCAATAGAATAATCGGTACAAGCCAGTATTTGCCAAAAATTCCAGGTTGTAATGCCATCAGGAAACATGCCGAATAGGTACCCTGCCATGTCTGGTAGATATGCATGGATTCAGCCCAGGCCGCCTGAATACATGCCCCAAATGAATGGGTGGCAGTCCAAGCCTTGTAGACAGGAGCTCCGAATACATAGTCATCTGCAAACTGATGGAGATAGGGACCTATTGCCACAACAGGGATGATGGATAAGATTAGAATACAAATCGCCAATATCGTATGGCTTTTTAACAATTTCTGATTCATCGTATTATTGTTTTTGCTTATTTTTATATGTATAATAACAGAGAAACTTGTGCTTTCTTGCACTAATAGTTGTTAAATTATATAAATGCCGTTAAGACTAAAAGGAAAAAGCTTTCAAGAAAGGAAATGGACATCATGTAGACGAACCTATATGATGACCATGTCTTTTCTTGCCTCGAAATTGGCGATAGTCTTGACGATTTCTTCTGATATGTCATCGGATACATACGAGAAGTCCTTGCCGGTGCGGATGGCTTTGAGGAAGGAGAGGAGCATATAGCGCAACCCTTCTCCATCCAGCTGGTAGAAGTAGCGCTTGTTGTTCTGCGGATTCTCGTATCTCACCTCGAAGTAATCGGTCTTCCACCATGGGGCTGGTACGTAGATGTATCCCTTGGTGCCCGAGATAATCAATTCGCCTTCCGACTTCACGCCTTGACCAACCTTCAGCGAAGCTACGGCATGAGGATAGAGGAAGGATATCTTGGTAAAGGCATCATAGCGCTTTGCTTCGTCCAGGAAGTGAGTGGCTATCTGTTTGTTGCTGTATTCTGTGCCTAGAAGCTGGAAGATAGGCAGGAGTGCCGTCGGTCCCCAGGCGCAGATACTGTTCCATTCGTAAAGACTCTTCTGTGAATCCTGGGTCGGGTCAAAGTCTACGAGACTGGTGCAGGTTGCATCCACCGACATGATATCACCGATGATACCGCCCTTAGCCAAGAGTAAGAGTCGGTAATAGGCTACGGAATAGGCGGTCTTGATAGAATCCATCAAGACTACCTTCTTATTTTTTGCTATTTCCTTGAGTTCTTTCCATTGCTGAGGCTGAAGAGTGATAGGCGATTCGCACAATACGTGTTTGCCAGCTTCTAATGCCTCCTTTATTTGAGCATAGTGCTTGCTTGGAGCAGAGATAACATAGAGCGCATCGCTTTCATCCAGGAGTTCCTGAAAACTGGCTGCCTGCTTTTCAGCTGCCTGCAGATTCTCTGAGAGATATTGGTCGTTGAGGGAGAAAACCTTTCCTGCCTCCAATCCATTGACATATTGGCTTTCCCGCTCTATCTTGTTGAGGATAGGCGATTCGCCAACCAGTCCGAGGCTAACCACCTGCTGCTCGCTTCTGATCTCCGTGCTCGATACGCCCTGAGTGCGGTCTAGATAAACCACCTTGCAATAGGCGTTGAGATAGTCAAACTTGCCTCTCCAGTCAGAACCTACGGTAAAGATATCTACGTCCAGTCGCTTGATGTCGTCAATCTTCTGTCCCTCGTATTCCTCGATGATGATTTCATCGGCAATGCCAGTGGCACGCACGGCTTCCACTCGTTCCATGAGAGATTGTTGTACATTGATTTTGCCACGCTCACGGTCGAAGGTATCCGAGGTTACGCCCACGATGAGGTAGTCGCCCAAAGCCTTGGCGCGCTCCAGGAGACGGATGTGACCATAATGAAGCAGGTCGTAAGTACCGTATGTGATGACTTTAACCATAAGTTTCTCTATCTTGAAAGTTGTCTATACCTTATTATATATATTATAGCAGCCCCTTTATAGCAGTCCCTTAGCCTGCATATCCTTCAGTGCATCAACGAGAGTGGTGTTGTCTTTTGGACTCAGGTTGCCGAGATGACCTACACGGAATATCTTTTCTGCCATGTCGCCACCATTAGGACATACCCAGATGCCATACTCGTCTTTCAGTTTCAGGAAGATGTCGTAGGCTGAGGCGTTCTGTGGATGCAGAGGAGTAACGGCATTTGACATCGATTGGGAAACGATGGTGAATGGCAGGTCCTTGATCTTGCTTCTGAAATCTTCGGCAAGCATTTTCATGCGCTGGTTCTCGCTCTCCACACCGCCATTGCGTTCTATCTCCTTCAGACGGGCATGAATCTGCAGTAAGGTTCCTACGGCTGGGGTGAAAGGAGTCTGTCCACGCTCACCATTCTTCAAGGCATCCTTCAGGTCGAAATACATCGACTTAACATTGTTTGCCTCTACTCGCTTGATTGCCTCTGTATCGAGAATGATGACAGAGATGCCTGGAGGACATGCCAGTGCCTTTTGTGAACCCGTAATCATTACGTTCACGCCGAGTTCCTTCATGTTGAATGGGTCCGCGAGGAAAGAACTGATGGAATCTACGGCCAGGAAAATATGGTTGCGATGACAGAAGTCGCTGATCATCTGGATGTCGTAGAGTACGCCGGTAGAAGTCTCATGTAGGTTGACGAGGAAGCCGGTGTAACCTTGTCCCTCGTAGGGCTTGAGGTCTTCTTCCGTGAGTGGAGTACCCATCTCAAGCTTGATTTCTGTATGTGGAATTTCATGAATTTCACAGAGTTGTACGAAACGGTGGCCAAAGCTACCGCCGTTCACTACCAGTACCTTATCGGCAGAAGTGAATACATTCATAACTACAGCTTCCATAGAGGCTGTGCCCGAACCTGTGATGAATACCGTGCGGGCATCGTCAGAAGCCTTGGCAAACTGCTTCATCAATTGTTCATTCTCCTTCATGATGGCGGAGAACTCTGCTGTTCTGAAATAAGGAACCTGTTCTGCACCGATGGCTCTAACCTCATCGCTTGTCATGACAGGACCTACTGTAAAATTAATCATATCTTATTTATCCTTTCTTGATTCTTCCAAATGTCTTGATGCTGGTGTATTTACGCCAGAGATTCAGCTTTCTCTTCTTTGGTACACCATGGCGGCGGATATAGTCTTCTGCTCCGTCGAGCATGCGCTGGCATACGTTGCCGTCTAGATATGGGTCGTAGTTGTCTACTATCCACTGTCGCTTGGCTATCGCCTCTGGGTCTGTGAGGGCATGGTCGTAGGCGGCAATCAGCTGACCTGGTTCCGTGATGTTCTCCCAATAGATATCCTTGGAAATGGTGCCGAGGGTGATGACTGGACGAGAGAGCAGCAGAAACTCATAGATGGTAGAAGAGGTATCGCTGATGAGCGTATCTGCCATCAGCTGATATTTCGTCACGTTCTCTCCCTTGTCGATGAAGAGAACATCGTCTTTGGTTTCTGCCCATTCACGGTATTCGTCTACCCATTCCTGGCGGGTAAGCGGATGGAACTTCATTACTACCAGAGCATTGCGTTCCTTAGCCAGCTTGCCCAGCTCTTCCTTGATATAAGGCAGGGAAGTGAGTTTTGGCGAGAAGGTTGGGGCGTAGAGAATCAGCGTCTCCTTGCCGCTTTCCTTAAGAAGTTTCTCGCGGTCGGCATCATATTTATGCAGGTTTGCCTTGATCCAATCCTGCTTAGGCCATCCGGTCTCCAATACTTCGAAGTCGCCATATTTCTTAGCCAGAGCCTCGAAATGGGAGGTGAAGTAAGGACCTTGGGTGAAATAGGTGTCAAAGTAACGGCGGATAATCCAGTGGTCTTTCTTCTCTGCGGCATAGCCGTGGAATACCTGTATTTTGACGCCTGGCAGATAGTAAGGCACAATGTTGCCTGGCACATAGATAGCCTCTGGCTGGAAGTCGTAAACTTCTTGTATGGAATTTGTCCATTTCACCTGGTCGGCGTAGGAAAAACTGTCTATCTTTGGTTTGTGGATATACCACAATATCTCGTGTGGCAAATGTTGCTTTGTCACATGTTCTTGTATTGGGTTAAGTATGTCTATGGCATACTTGTTTTCACAGAAAAGAACTATTCTCATGATTCTATAGGAATTACTTTGCCGTTTTTAATTTCATATCGCTTGTCGAACACTTTTTTGTAGTTCAACCGTGAATGTTTCAATTTCCTCCATTTGCATTACTCGTATCCATCTTGTCTTTTATTCTTTCTGTCTCAACCAGTCTAATACATATTGCTGCTTGATGCCGTCATGGAATATCTGTGGATCATTGTCAAGCGTCAACAGATATTTGGGATAATTATCTGGTATAGATTGCAGGGGAGCCAATTCTCGTTTCATCGTATCCTCATTCCTTACGCTAAGTGAAACCTGGTAATAAGATTTCCGTACACCTTGAATAACAACGAAATCAATTTCCGCATCACCTACCTTGCCAACATAGATTTCTCCGCCTCGGCGCGCCAATTCCAGATAGACGACATTCTCCAATACATGCCCCAAGTCGCCTCCCTTGGTACCATTGATGACATTGCGTAAACCAACATCCGCAAGATAGTACTTTTGTCCTGTCTTCAACAGTTGCTTTCCCTTGGCATCATATCTCGGAACAGAATAGAAGATATAACTGTTCGTTAAGGCAGAGATATAGTTTTCAACAGTATGCGAAGTGATTTTTCTTCCCAAAGAATTCATCGTGTCGCTGATACGCTTGATGACGGAAATGTTGCCAATATTATCGGCAAGAAACCGAACAATGCTCTCTAACATCATGACGTCCGTTATCTTCTTGTGACTCACCACGTCTTTCAGTACTATCGTATTGTACAACCCCCTAAGGTATTCACGTACCATCTCGCGGTCGTTTTTGATTTGCAAGACATAAGGGAATGAACTCTTCTCGATATATTCACGGTAAGCCGCCTCAAGGTTCGTGTCAGAGGGCATCGATTGGAGATATTCATTGAAAGAGAATGGGAATAACTTGATTTCTACATATCTGCCTGTAAGCAAGGTTGCAATTTCTCCTGACAAGAGATAGGCGTTGGAGCCAGTCACATAGATGTCTACATTATCTAATAAGAACAAACTGTCTATCGCCTTTTGGAATCCATCTACCATCTGAATCTCATCCAAAAAGAGATAGTTCATCTTTCCTGAACAGAGATTCTTCTTGACGTGAGAATACAAAGCCTTATAGTTGAGGAATGGCTCATTGTCTAAGTCTTCAAAGTTGAGCTCTTGCACCTGATTATCAGACACGCCTTCAACAAGAAGCTTCTCACGAAACATCCTCAAGAGAGATGACTTGCCGCAACGACGGATACCAGTCACCACTTTTATTATTCTCTTGTCTCTCCATCTTTCCAGAAGAGACATATACTCTGTACGTTCTATCATAAGTAGAAAAAATGAATTACGCTGCAAAGATATGAAATATTTGCGAGAAAAACGAAACGCATTGCATTTTTCTTTCGATAATTCGTGAGAATTGCAGTGCGCTGCATTTTTTTGTCGGCTTATATTGAGGTGCCAAAAGGATAATATCTATATCAGATAATAATCATGCCTTTTCGCATTCTCATGATTCTATAGGAATTACTTTCCCCTTTACCACTTCATATCGCTTGTCAAACTCCTCCTTGGTTCGCTTCCACCTGTTATGTGTCCATAAATAATAAGGTGGATTCTTGCGGATGGTTTCTTCCAGCATCTGGAAGAAGCGACGGGTAATCTCGTGCTCCGGCAGGGAGTTCGGATTGCGGGTGATGAGTTTGTAGGTTGCTGTGTAGTAGCCTCGCTTAGGGCGCGACATCTCTACATAGAACACGGCATCGTTCATCTTCCTCATGATTCTCTCGCCGCCAGTAAACACTGGGGTTTCGGGATGATTGAGGAAAGGAAGCCACAGGTGGATGTTCTCCCACTTGGGCCCCTGGTCGCTGATGTAGCCGAAGATGCTCATGATGCCCTTGCGCTTGTAATCCACCAAGTAGCGGAGGATGTTTTTCTTGGGCACCACCACGCCATTCTCCTCGTGAGAACGGATGCGCTTGAAGAGTTCGTCGAAGGCTTGGTTGCGCAGAGGATGATAGATGAGACCCATCTTGCGTGACTTGGGCAGTTCGATGCCCACACATGAGAGCCACTCCCAGTTGCAGTAATGGCCCAGGATGGCTGCCACGTTCTGACCTTCCTGGAAACATTGCTCCACCTCCTCGCTGTTGATGACCTGGAATCGCTGGCGCAACCCCTTGTCACTGATGCTGAGCAGTTTGACAGCCTCGAAGAAGTAATCACTGAACCAGCGATAGAACTTCTTCTCGATGTCGATAATCTCTTCTTCTGATTTCTCAGGAAAAGAGCTGGTGAGATTCTTACGCACAATGCCTCTGCGGTACTTGATGACGTAATACATCATGAAGTACTCGAAGTCGGCAATGCAATAGAGCAGCCTGAAAGGCAGCAGCGATATTGCATAAAAGAACGCATAAACAATCTTAACCATCAACAAAACTATTTATTGTTAATTATTAATTCTCAGTTATATTACACCTGCTGCATATCGTGCAACTTTTTGTAATATCCGTCTTTTCTAATCAGTTCATCGTGGGTACCGCGCTCCACAATCTTACCCTCGTGCAATACGCAGATTTCATCGGCATGCTTGATGGTACTCAATCGGTGAGCCACAGCCACGGTGGTACGGGTTTTCATCAGTTTCTCCAAGGCATCCTGAACCAGGCGCTCGCTCTCGGTATCGAGGGCTGATGTTGCCTCATCGAGGATGAGGATAGGAGGATTCTTGAGGATGGCACGGGCGATGCTGACACGCTGGCGCTGACCACCGGAGAGTCTGCCGCCTCGGTCACCGATATTTGTATCGAAACCATGCTCCGACTTGGTAATGAACTCGTAAGCATTGGCTATCTTAGCTGCATTGGCTATTTCCTCATCCGTAGCGTCGGTCTTGCCGAATCGGATATTGTCCTTGAAACTTGCATTGAAGAGGATAGCCTCCTGGTTTACATTTCCTATCAGCATGCGAAGGTCATGTACGGCAAGGTCTTTCACATTAATGCCGTCAATCAGCACCTCGCCTTCCTGTACATCATAGTAACGTGGAATCAGATCTACCATCGTACTCTTACCGCTACCGCTCTGACCAACAAGTGCAACAGTCTTGCCTTTTGGTATCACGAGATTGATATCCTTTAATACATAAACCAGTTCGGCGCTCTTTCGGTCGGTATAGGCGAAGGAAACGTGGCGGAACTCTATCTGATGTTCGAAGCTGCTGATATGCTCAGGGTTCTCCTTGTCCTTGATTTCCACCTCAGCCTGCAGAATCTTGTCGATACGCTCCATACTTGCCAATCCCTTTGGAATATTGTAACTCGCTTTGGAGAATTCCTTCAGCGGGTTGATGATGCTGTAGAGCATCACGAGATAGAAGATGATGGTAGGACCGTCGATTCTGCCGTAATCCAGAACCAGGATACCGCCAAACCACAATACCACTACGATGAGGATAGTTCCCAGAAACTCACTCATCGGGTGTGCCATCTGCTGGCGGATATTTACACGCATGATGTTGTCGCGGTAGCTGCTGTTAACCTGATTGAAACGCTTGTTCATCTTTTCTTCAGCACAGAACGCCTTGATGATGCGCAAGCCGCCCAGCGTTTCTTCTACCATACTCATCGTATCGCTCCAAAGTGCCTGTGCCTCGATACTGTGTGCCTTCAGTTTCTTGCCCACTACTCCCATAAACCAGCCGAAAGGTGGTACAAAGAGAATGGTGAAGAGGGTGAGCTGCCAGCTGATGCAGATGAGTGTAACGAAATAGAAGAGAATCAGGACAGGATTTTTGAAGAGCATGTCGAGCGACGACATGATGCTGTTCTCCACTTCCTGCACATCACCGCTCATGCGGGCAATGATATCTCCCTTGCGCTCCTCGCTGAAGAAACCGAGCGAGAGACTGTTTATCTTCTGGTAAATCTGGTTGCGGATGTCTCTTACGATACCTGTACGGATAGGTATGATGGTGGCTGACGAGAGGAAATAGGCTCCCGTCTTGAGGAATGTCATGAAGGCTAGGAATATGCCGATGACCAAAAGGGCTGTTGATGCACTATGGACAACAATAAACTCCTGAATATAATAATACAGGTTATTGGTTGCAACCTCCTTGATGCTACCCCAATCTCCATTCCAGTGCATATACTCGTTGACACGGATACCACCATCTACTTGGAACAGGATTTGCAGGATTGGTATCAAGGCTGCAAACGAAAAGATGTTCAATACCGCAGACAGGATATTGAACAGGATTGACAGTCCCAGATACTTCTTGTATGGAGGGACGAATCGGCGTAAAATTTGCAAGAATTCCTTCATAGGTGCAAATATAGTGCTTTTTAAGAAAACCGCCAAACTTTTGGCGGTTTTTCTTGTTTATATTCTGTTTTTTCTTTTAGAAGAGTCTTTTTATTCAGAAAAAGCTGTTCTGATGAGTTTGGGTTTACTCCTTTACTTCTTCTCCGAAGAGAGTAGCAGAGGTAGAACCGGTGATGCGGACCTTTACGAACTCTCCGATGTGGTGGTTACCCTTGTCGATGACCACTGCCTTGTTCTGCTCGGTGCGACCCATCATCTGCTCACGGCTGCGCTTGCTGAAGTTCTCGATGAGGATGGTGAATTCCTTGCCCTCATCCTTCTTGTTCTGCTCAGCACTCACCTCGGTCTGCAGCTTGATCAGCTCGTTGAGGCGGGCTATCTTGGTTTCCTCAGAAACGTTGTCTGGCAGATGCTTGGCGGCGTAGGTGCCTGGGCGCTCTGAATATTTGAACATGAAGGCGCTGTCGAAGCCTACTTCCTTCACCAGCGAGAGGGTTTCCTGATGGTCTTCCTCGGTTTCGTCGTGATAACCCACGAAGATGTCGGTGGTGATGCCGCAGCCTGGGATGATGCGCTTGATGTCGGCGATGCGCTGCAGATACTCCTCACGGGTGTATTTGCGGTTCATCAGCTTCAAAATCTTGTTGCTTCCGCTCTGTGCAGGGAAGTGGATGTGCTTGCAGAGGTTTGGTTCTTCGGCAATGGCGTGGAGGATGTCCTCGGTCATATCCTCTGGGTTAGAGGTGGTGAAGCGTACTCGCATATCCGGCACAGCCTGGGCTACCATGTGGAGGAGCTCGGCAAAGGAAAGACTGCCTTCCTCGCGCTTGCCCGATGGCGAGAGACCGTAACTGTTTACATTCTGTCCAAGCAGGGTAACTTCCTTGAAGCCACGCTGCTGCAAATCGCGAACCTCACGCAGGATGCTCTCGGCATCGCGGCTGCGTTCACGTCCACGGGTATAAGGCACGATGCAGTAGTGGCAGAAGTTGTTGCAACCACGCATGATGCTTACGAAACCGCTCACTCTGTTGCCACCGATGCGCTGAGGCACGATGTCACGGTAAGTCTCTGTCTTAGAGAGTTCTATGTTGATGGCATTGGTACCCATCTCGCACTGCGCAATCATATCCGGCAGGTTGAGATAGCTGTCTGGTCCGCAAACAAGATTGGCATAGTGGTTCTGGATGAGGTCATCCTTCACGCGCTCAGCCATACAGCCCAAAACGCCGAGAATCACCTTTCTTCCCTTCTTCTGCTCAGCATGCAGGGTGTCGAGGCGATGATAAATCTTGTTCTCTGCATTCTCGCGGATACTGCAGGTGTTCAGGAAGATGGCATCAGCCTCTTCTTCTTTCTCACAAATTTCGTAGCCAGCCATCTGCATCACAGAGGCAACTACCTCACTGTCTGCCACGTTCATCTGGCAGCCATAAGTCTCAATAAATAGTTTCTTCATTGTTCTAGATGAATTCTATTCGTTTATAATGTTATTGTAATTAAAATATGTATTTATCTGAATCTCAGTCGCGAAGAAGGAGTATGATGCTCTATCATTCCCTTCGATACTGCCATCAATACAAAATAGATGACGACGGCAGTGATGAGGCCGGCGATGGCATCGATGAGATAATGCGCCTGAATATATACGGTAGCCAGACACAGGAAGATGTAGAATGGTAGCATTACGTATAGCAGTTTTCGGTTGCCGGTATGCCAGACCAGGAGCATGCAGATGGTGCTCACGCCCACATGCGAACTTGGGAAAGCGGCAGTAGGACGCTCGCCGGCGTTCTTGGCGTCTTCTACAAGCTGGTAGAAGATTCCATCGGTGTAGCCCGGTGTCGGCAGGCAGTTGGTATGGGTATTGAAGTAATCGCCCAAAGCCGGGAAGATGCCTTTGGTTATTTCTGATATTCCTACTGCATCAAAGTAGAAGGTCGGGCCCACTACCGGTACATAGATGTAGATGAGATAGTAGATAAAGAAACCGGCGAGCATGACGAATGCAGCTCTTTCTGCCTCATAATATCTGCAGAAGAAATAATAGAATGTAACCAATGCAATCATCGGATAATACATAAAGTAGCCCATCGACATCAGTTCGCTTACTACAGCCCAAGGCAGGGCTTTGGCAAAGAGCAGGGCGGGCTGACATCCGAAAAGATCCTGCTCCCAACCTGCAAAGATATGGTCGAGGTTGGGGAACATGCGGTTGATTTCGTAGGTGTCGGGATACCACCAGGCAAGCAAAGCCATCTGGGCAATGATGCGCACCATCTTGGTGATGCGGCACGGTATCATGCGGTATACTGCCCAAAGAGCGATGGTCATGACGAGCGCTCTCAGTCGTCCCCAGAGCATAGCTTCCGGGTTTACGAGTTTTGTGTAGGTAAAGAGCATGGTGATAATGGTGATTGCCATATATCCCAGCATGACCCATTCCAGTGTCATCAGTCCCTTCTTCGGGTTCTTGTCTATCTTGAAATAATCTTTTATCACGCTTCTTATTAGTTTATAATTTATAGTTTACTGTTTATAGGGCAGTCTCGCTATACGGTGTAGCCGTTATCAACTATCAACTATTAACTTTTAACTATTAACTAAATTACAGCCATCCGTTATCCTTATACCATTTGATGGCAAGCTTCACGCCTCTTTCCAGTGGATAATGAGGATGATAGCCCAGTTCATCCATGGCTGGCTCAATGTCACATCGCCAGTTGCGCTGTTTCAGAATGTTGTACTTATCATTGTTCAGGGCCGACATCTTGCCGGTCATTCTTCCGAGATATTCTCCGAAGAAGGTTACGATGCGCAATACCCAGACAGGTGCCTTGATGCGTAGCATCCAAGGATTGCCTAACTCCTTTTTTATCAGGTCGCTGAAGGCAGCTGACTGATATACTTCTCCATCGCTGAGGAAGTATTTCCTGCCGTTCATTCCATGATCCAAAGCCAGGAATACAGCCTGTACTACGTCCTGTACATACACGAAGGTGATGTCTTGGCGCTTGAATCCTACAGCAAAGTCAACATGTTGCTTGATGCTCTGTGCCATGAGAAAATAATCTTTCTCCCTAGGACCGTAAACTCCTGTAGGGCGGAGGATGATATAAGGAAAGTTATTGCCGATGCTGTCCAGATAGCGTTCTGCCTCCAGCTTACTCTTTCCGTATGCAGTATTTGGCTTAGGAGTATCATGTTCTGAGATTTCCTGATAAGGCTGCTCTTCGCGGATGGCTCCAAAGATGCTGAGCGAACTGACAAAGACAAATCGCCTGATAGGCATCTGGAGGCGCAGAAGGACGTTCACCAGATGTTTGGTTCCCTCTGTGTTTACCTTATAAAATTCCTCTGCATGCAGGCACTTCGTTGCGCCGGCTGCATGCACTATATAGTCGAACTCGTGCGGGGCGAGTTCTTTCTCCAACTCTTCCTCTGAAGAAAGATTGAGATTGATAAAATGGATGCGCTCGTCTTGCAGATACTTTCTGGAACTGGTAGGGCGTACTGCCGCCCAGGTTTCCATGCCCTGTCTCAAGGCCTCTTCCACGATGTAGCTGCCGATAAAGCCCGACGCACCCGTTACTAGAATCTTCATTAATTATTTATAAAATTGCAATTTCGGCTGCAAAATTACAACAAAAAATCGAGTTATCCTCTATGTTATGCCAAAATTCTTTCTTTTTCTTTGTGAAATCACTTCTTTATGGCAACTTTGCTGTTGCGAATCAAGTATCTTGCTTAAAAACATATCTGTTTGTCCTATTTAATATAGGTAGAAAATAAAGATAGGGCATGAAGCCCACTAATGAACTTCATGCCCTATAAACTGTTAACTATAAACTGTTAACTCTCTCTAAGCTTCATGCTGTCTTACACCCATGCGGGCCTCTACTACGTTTACTACATAGTCGCCGAGTTTCTCGCATTCCTGGATGATATCCATATACATGGTACCGATGGCGTAGGTATAGAGATGGTTGTTTACATCGTTGATGTTCTGGCTCTTCAACTGATTGCGATAGTTGTTGATTTCGTTCTCGATGTTGAAAGAGAGGTTGGCATCATTGTCTCCCTTATGACCTACGAGGGTGATGTTCATCTGGGTAAGGGCATTGTCGGTAAGTTCCATCATCTGGTGCATGTGCTCATACTGGGTAGCGATGAAGTCTTCCTTGCCCTTGAAACGGCGGTTCAGCGTGCGTGCGATGTTGAAGCAGCTGTCACCGATACTCTCGATTTCAGAAATCTCACGGAGCATGGCACGAATCTTTGCCTTGGTCTCGTCAGAAAGATGAGAATCGCTCACCTGGTCGAGATACTTGGCAATCTCTATCTCCATGTTGTCAGAGATGCCCTCGTATTTCTCGATGCGGCTATAGAGTTTTACAAACTTTTCTTCATTGGTCTCGCCAAGAAGCGTCTTCACCATGCCGAACATGCGCTGGATGCGCTCGGCAAAACAATGGATTTCCTTCTGTGCCTCCAAGACTGAGATTTCCGGTGTCTTCATGATACCGCTCTGGATAAAGCGCAGGCGGAAGTCGTCCTCATCGGTATTCTTCTTAGGACGGATAATCTTGCATACCAGCTTCTCTATCTGTGGAATGAACCATACCAGGATAAAGGTATTGGCGAGGTTGAAGGTGGTATGGAAGGCGGCAAGCACAAAGGATAGCTTGGTTGCATTGGCTACGAAATGAGGATCAGTCTTCTCCATGGCATCGTCGAAACCTACCCAGCCGCAAACCAGATGGATGAACGGGTGGAATATGCAGAGTATCCAAAGCACACCGAAGATGTTGAACACCATGTGCGCCATCGCCGCTCTCCGGGCCTGGGTGTTGGCGGTGAGCGCTGCCACATTGGAGGTTACGGTTGTTCCGATATTCTCACCCATCACAAGCGCAATGCCTTGATAGATTGGCAATACACCGGTAGAGCAGAGTATCATCGTAATCGCCATGACGGCTGCTGAACTCTGCACGCACATAGTGAGTATACTACCAATAATAAGGAAGGTGATAGTAGTCTGGAAACTGTGAGGATCGAAACTTGCGAAGAATTCAAGAACCGGCTGATTATGAGCCAGATCCATGTCGATACCGGTTTGGCGTAAAGTTCCCAAACCGAGAAACATAAAGGATATACCGAAGATGAAGTCGCCGATAATCTTGCGTTTCTTGCTGTAAATCAGGATGATGGCGATGAAGAACGCCGGCCATACAAAATCTGTGATGTTAAACGAGAAACCGGCACTCATGATCCATGCGGTGAGCGTGGTTCCGATGTTGGCGCCCATGATAACGGAGATAGCCTGGGCTAGAGTAAGGAGACCAGCATTAACGAATGATACGGTCATCACCGTTGTGGCTGTAGAAGACTGCACCGCTGCGGTGATGAGCGTACCCGAGAGGATGCCCGTCAAACGATTGGTGGTCATGGTTCCTAACACATGGCGGAGCTGTGGTCCTGCCATCTTCTGCAAACTGTCGCTCATGGACTTCATACCGAACATCAGTAGGGCGAGTGCTCCAATAAGCTTAAAAAATATCCAAATCGACATATTATAACTTAATTAATGTTGTCAAGTTCACCAAGTTCACGATTTTTTTCGTAACTTTACGCTCTGTAAGCCTAGTCCGCGGTATTGCGGGCAGGCATTGCCTGAGAAGTGTCTTTAGCAGGGCTTCAAAAGGCATAGATTAGTATAACATTGTAACATCATTTTAATACAAATGAAACAAATGATTCAAATCCGTTGCAAAAATAATAAAAAATCTCAGAAAGTAGAAATCGGAAGCACACTTTTTGATATTTTTTCTGCATTTGACCTCAAAATGACCCACGGACCGGTGTCTGCAAGGGTAAATAACAAGGTTGAAGGCATGCATTATCGTGTTTATAATTCTAAAGATGTAGAATTTCTTGATATGACTTCTTCATCCGGTTCGCGTGCATATACCCGTACCCTCTTCTTTGTTCTCTGCAAGGCGGTACAGGACATTTATCCTGCTACAGATGTGGTGATTGATATCCCCGTATCGAATGGTTTCTACGTAGATATCCGCCTGGGCAGACCTGTTGTTGATGAAGATGTGAACATTATCCGCCGTCGCATGCAGGAGATTATCGATGCCAGGATGCCGATACGCCGCTTCACCGTGCCTACCGAAGAGGCTGTTGCGCTGTTCCAGGAGAAAGGGGATGTTGAGAAGGTGAAACTGCTCAAGACTTCGGGCTCTATCTATACTACCTATTATAAAATAGGTGATTATGTAGATTATTACTACGGCACGCTGCTCACCAATACCTCGCAGCTCTATCTCTTTGGGCTGGAGAAATATTATGATGGCATGCTCCTGCGCATTCCTTCGCTCAAGAACCCGGATGTGCTGGGCGAAATGACCCGACAGGACAAGATGTTTGAGATATTTAAGGAGCATCATCGCTGGCAGAGTATCCTGGGCATCAGGACTGTAGGCGATTTTAACCAGGCGATAGATGCCAATCATTCTACCGATATCATCAATATCAGCGAGGCGCTGCAGGAGAAGAAGATTGCCAAGATTGCTGAGGAGATTGCCAGCCGCAAGGGCGTGAAACTGGTGCTGCTGGCAGGTCCTTCTTCTTCGGGCAAGACCACTTCGTGCAAGCGCCTGAGCATACAGCTTGCCGTAAACGGATTGAAACCGCTCCAGATTTCGCTCGATGATTATTTCGTAGATAGGGAGAAAACGCCGAAGGATGCTTCGGGCGAATATGATTATGAGAGCATCTATGCCCTGGATCTCGATTTGATCAACGAGCAGTTCAACGCCCTCTTCCGTGGTGAGGAGGTAGAATTGCCGAAGTATGATTTCCAGAGCGGAAAGAGTAAAAAAAGCGGCAACAAGCTGAAGATGAACGATAACAATGTGCTGGTGGTAGAGGGCATTCATGCATTGAACCCTGAACTGACGGCTCACATCCCGCAGGAGCAGATATTCAGAGTATATGCTTCGGCGCTGACCACGATTCTTCTGGACAATCACAATTATATCCCGACAACAGACAACCGTTTGCTTCGCCGCATCATCCGCGATTACAAGTATCGAGGTGTCTCTGCCCAGGAAACCATTCATCGCTGGCCTTCGGTAAGGGCGGGTGAGAACAAGTGGATATTCCCGTTCCAGGAGAATGCCGATGCGATGCTCAATACGGCGATGCTTTATGAACTGGCTGTGATTAAGACGCAGGCAGAGCCGCTGCTGCAGCAGGTTCCGGAGAATTGCGAGGAATATGCTGAGGCTTACCGGTTGCTTAAGTTCCTGAAATACTTCAAGGGTATACCTTATAATAATCTGCCGCCTACTTCGCTTCTGCGAGAGTTCCTGGGGGGCAGCTCATTCCATTATTAAAGGTTTTATCTTTCGGAGATAAGTTGGCTGTTTGAGTAGGACAGCCAACTGGCAGAAGCCGGACAGCCGACTAGCGCCTTATCCGCTAGTCGGCTGTTTGTGTTTAACAGTCCTCGGAAATGGGTTTATCTGATTTCCTTTTAGGCGCCTGATTTTCTTTTTTATGCGATAGACGAAAAACTCTTCACTCTTCACCAAATGCTCCGAAATCCCTGTGTTTATCGGCATTCCGAGGGGTGAAGAGTGTTCGGGCACTCTTCACCCACTCTTCACCACTCTTCACCTTCTGTTGCAGCGGTCTTGTACCTCTTTTTTATTGAACTTTCGTAAGTTTTGCCCCACACGCCCTGGGCTAGGAACTTTTGGGCCTTCAGCCCGTACTTGAACCGCATGCGAAAGTTCAGTTTTTTTTAATGTCTGTCGGTGAAGAGTGGTGAAGAGTGGGTGAAGAGATACAAATAACTCTTCACCCCTCGGAATGCCGATAAACACAGGGGTTTCGGACCGAAAGGTGAAGAGTGAAGAGTATTTCAGAGTAGAGTTGCTATACTTTTTATAAAGCGTACGAATTTATAAAGCCTGCGGCTTAGAGCTTGCTGCCATAGCACAAGTCGCCGGCATCGCCGAATCCTGGCACGATATATTTATGCTCGTTCAAGCCCTCATCAATAGAGGCACACCAAATAGTAGTCTTGTCCTCAGGGAAAGTCTTCTTGATGTGCTCAATGCCCTCAGGTGCAGCGAGAACACAGGCAATGTGGATATGTTTAGGATTGCCCTTGGTGAGGAAAGCCTTCATACCCATCTCCATGCTGATACCTGTGGCAAGCATAGGGTCGGCAATGATGAGCACCTTATCAGTAAGATCAGGTGTGGCGAGGTATTCGATATGTACGCCCACCTCAGTATGCTCCTTGTTGGTATACTCGCGATAAGCACTCACAAAGGCATTGCCAGAGTGGTCGAAAATATTGAGGAAACCTTCGTGGAAAGGAAGTCCGGCACGGAAGATCGTACCGATGACAATCTTTTCGGTAGGAAGATTAACCTGGGCCACACCGAGCGGTGTAGTCACCTCAGTCTTTTCGTAATTAAGAGTCTTTGATATTTCAAAGGCTTCATACTCACCGATTCTCATAATGTTGTTGCGGAAGAGCAATCGGTTCTTTTGATAATCGCAGTCACGCATCTCTGCCAGATAGCGGTTGATGATGCAATTGTGCTCGCTCAGATTATTTATCTTCATATAGCTGTAGTTTTTCTGCAAAGATATAATAAATCTCGGAAACGGCAAAATGTTTGGGCAATTATTTTCTCTCTGGAGGAATGAAAGAACTGTTGCTATCTTATTTTTCCTTCAAATATCCTCTTATATATAAATAGGTGTAAATCTCTGCTTGTTTTTCTCTAAGCAGAGATTTTTTGCAAAGTCAACGTGGCAAATGTCGGTCGAATCGGCTTTTTTTAAGTTCTTTAACCTAAAAAGCTTTTAAAAAGAAAGAATAATACCTAAGAATCTTTGCTATAAAACATATTTTTCGTAACTTTGCGGCGGTTTTGGGAGAATGATGATTTCTTCTGTCAACCAAGGTAAAAAGGTAAAGAGAAATTATTCACAACTTAAATACATTTAAAATAAAATGGCAAAGTTTGATAAGTCAGTTTTAGCAAAGTACGGAATCACAGGTACAACTGAGGTTCTCTACAATCCTTCTTATGAGGTATTGTTCAATGAGGAGACTAAGGAAGGTCTCGAGGGTTTTGAGGTTGGTCAGGAGACTGAGCTCGGTGCAGTTAACGTAATGACTGGTATTTACACTGGTCGTTCTCCTAAAGACAAGTTCATCGTTGACGATGCTACATCTCACGACACTGTATGGTGGGATTCTGAGGAATATCACAACGATAACCACAAGGCTACTCCAGAGGCTTGGAATGCCGTTAAGGAGATCGCTAAGAAGGAGCTTTCTAACAAGAAGTTGTTCGTAGTAGATGGTTTCTGCGGTACACACAAGGATACACGTATGAAGGTACGTTTCATCGTTGAGGTAGCATGGCAGGCACACTTCGTAACAAATATGTTCATCCGTCCTCAGAACGAGGCTGAGTTCGATCAGGAGCCAGACTTCATCGTTTACAATGCTTCTAAGGCAAAGGTTGAGAACTGGAAGGAGTTGGGTCTCCACTCAGAGACAGCCGTTGTATTCAACGTAACTTCTAAGGAGCAGGTTATCATCAACACATGGTATGGTGGTGAGATGAAGAAGGGTATGTTCTCTATGATGAACTACTTCTTGCCATTGAAGGGTATGGCTTCTATGCACTGCTCTGCCAACACAGATATGAACGGTGAGAATACAGCTATCTTCTTCGGTCTTTCTGGTACAGGTAAGACTACATTGTCAACAGACCCTAAGCGTAAGTTGATCGGTGACGATGAGCACGGATGGGACGACGAGGGTGTGTTCAACTTCGAAGGTGGTTGCTACGCTAAGGTTATCAACCTCGACAAGGAGTCTGAGCCAGACATCTACGGTGCTATCACACGTGACGCTCTCCTCGAGAACGTAACTGTAGCTAAGGATGGTAAGATTGACTTCGCAGATAAGACTGTTACCGAGAATACTCGTGTATCTTATCCTATCTACCACATCAAGAACATCCAGCGTCCATTCTCTCAGGGTCCAGCTGCTAAGCAGGTTATCTTCCTCTCAGCAGATGCATTCGGTGTATTGCCACCAGTATCTATCTTGAACGCTGAGCAGACTAAGTATTACTTCCTCTCTGGCTTCACAGCTAAGTTGGCTGGTACAGAGCGCGGTATCACCGAGCCTACTCCAACATTCTCTGCTTGCTTCGGTCAGGCATTCTTGGAGTTGCACCCAACTAAGTACGCTGAGGAGTTGGTAAAGAAGATGCAGAAGTCTGGTGCTAAGGCATACTTGGTTAACACAGGTTGGAACGGTACAGGCAAGCGTATCTCTATCCGCGATACACGTGGTATCATCGACGCTATCCTCGACCACTCAATCGACGCAGCTCCTACAAAGACTATCCCATTCTTCAACTTCGTAGTTCCTACACAGTTGGAAGGCGTAGATCCTAAGATCCTCGATCCACGTGATACATACGCTGAGGCTTCTCAGTGGGAGGAGAAGGCTAAGGATTTGGCTGCTCGTTTCATCAAGAACTTCAAGAAGTATGAGACAAACGAGGCTGGTAAGGCTCTCGTTGCTGCTGGTCCACAGCTCTAAT
>OOBB01000301.1_pt1 | contig 28492 bp, 27 predicted proteins | sample 1671661 | NCBI WGS metagenome assembly OOBB01 (sample SAMN06348179, study PRJEB24527) | human gut metagenome | biome: human gut; feature: ankylosing spondylitis patient; material: feces | host: Homo sapiens | place: China | collected 2015-10
GCAAAGGTACGAACAAACGAGAAAGCTACAATGGTATAAACGCGGAGCCGCTTACAGACGCATTTAGCCTAAAAACCTACTATGAAGGCTGAAATTGGTCGTCTATTAAGGTAAGCTCTGGTCTTAATAGACGACTGTATAGACTCATAAGATGAAGCTAAATCAGAAATAATATGTATATATTTTTCATAACCAACTAAATTTCAAATCTAACGAATAACCAGTCAATCGTAGCTAATAAAGGGCTAAAAACGGCAAAAAAGATGAAGGACGGTGAAGGGTGGTGAAGGGTTGAATTTTACCTTTCATCCTCAAATCCTCTGTGTTTATCAGCATTCCGGGCGAAAAGATGAAGGGTGAAGGGTAAAATCGTATTTCGATTTTAATTTTTCTCTACTATAAAGATTTTTCCAAACATCTACCACCGCTATTTTTATATAAAAACCAATACAAACATTTTCTATAATAAGGAAATCAGAGAACAAAACGCCAAGCACTTGTCTCGCTAAAGTCGAAAAGTGCCTAAGGAAGGGCACTATTGTGCCAAGGTAAGGGCACTTTTGCGCCCGGGCAAGAGCACTATTGTGCCTCCGAGAAACGACAATGATGTCCAAGTAAGACACTACTTGTAACTCCGAAGTACAGATTTCTATCTATCAGAGATACGAGACGTAAACATTTTGAGGCTATTGTTCTTTTTTCTGAAATTATTATCGTACTTTTGCAAGCGTATTTACTTATTTTATAATAATGTATGGCAAAGAAAGATGTAAACAGATTGAAGATAATGTTGGCAGTAACCTACCTTGCCAACCAGACTTGGAAACCTTAATACGGATTTCTGATTTACTAAAAGTGGATGTAAACGATTTGTTGAACAAAGAATGTATCAAAGAATGATGGACGATATATTGAAACAGATAAAGGCTGGCGAGGTGTCGGGGGTGCAGTTCAAGGAACGCATTCTCGACAAATATGATATTGCCTGTGAGTTAGTGGCGTTCAGTAATTCACATGGTGGCAAATTGGTAGTTGGTATAAAGGATAAGACCGGAGAAACCAATGCCTTGTCGTATTCTGAGGTACAAGAAACAACCAACTTGTTGAGTGACATTGCTTCAGAAAACGTAGTGCCATCCATTCTGATAAAGATAGATACTGTTGAGGTCGAGGATGGTAACTTGGTTATTGCTACTGTGAAGGAAGGACTCAACAAGCCTTATCATGACAACAAGGGAATCGTATGGGTGAAGAATGGTGCCGACAAGCGTAAAGTGTTCGATAATGCTGAACTTGCAGAAATGATGACCGACTGCGGTAGTTTTGCTCCAGACGAGGCTGCTGTTAGGGATGCAACTGTCAACGACCTTGATGCAACGACTATCAAACAGTTTCTTGGCAACCGTTTTGAAAGAGTTTTGGAAAAGAAAGGCTTGACAGGTGACGCTTTTAATGAAGCATCACTTGATATGATATGCTCTGCCATAGCTAAGGGGCATGACTGTGAGAAGATACTTCGCAATCTGCGATTTATCCGTCCTGATGGTTCACTGACTGTTGCTGCCATGCTTCTGTTTGGCAAATACACCCAACGCTGGATGCCAATGATGACAGCCAAGTGTATCTGTTTTGCTGGCAACAGCGTCGGCAGCAAGGTTTTTCGTGACAAGGTGAATGATGCAGATATGGAGGGAAATCTGCTTCATCAGTATGACACGATCATGGATTTCTTTACTCGTAATCTGCATAATGTGCAGGTGGGAGATGAATTCAACAGTATGGGTAAGTTAGAAATACCTTATACCAGTTTGGTTGAGTTCACTGTAAACAGCCTTGTACACCGCTCGTTGAACATGAAAGCCCCTGTTCGAATTTTCATTTTTGACAATCGTGTTGAGATTCACAGTCCTGGTGCATTGCCTAACGGACTCACTATTGATGACATAAAGGCAGGAACTTCCATGCCTCGCAATATGTTCCTTTTCAACAATGCTATATACTTGCTGCCATACACTGGTGTAGGTAGCGGCATCACTCGTGCACTGGACGAAGATGTTAATGTCACGTTTATGAATAATGACAAGGCGCAGGAATTTGTCATCACGGTTTGGAGAGAAGAAAGTAACCAAGTCGAGAAAAAAAGTAACCAAGTCGAGGGGAAAAGTAACCAAGTCCAAGACTCTGACACTGGACTTAGACACTCTGACACCGACTTAGACACTCGACTTAGACACTCTGGCACCGACTTAGACACTTCTGAGAACGACTTAGACACTCGACTTAGACACTCTGACACTCCCAAAGTGTCATTGTCTAACAAGCAAAGGGACATAGTAAATTTCTGTTCTGTTCCTCGAACCACCAAAGAGATACTTGACAGAATTGGAGTCAGCATGCATTCCAAGAACCGAGAGCGTTACATCACCTCCCTTGTTGCAGCAGGATATTTGCAGATGACTAATCCAGATAATCCTACAGCAAGTAATCAAAAATACAAGAAAGTAAACAAAAGATAAGAAGCGTATGGATTCATTATTTCTACTTCAGTTTGCATGTTTTATATTCATGCTCATCAATGCCTTCATCGTAGCACTCTCTCATCTGCATGTAAGATGGGAGAACAAGCGGTATGAGCGTTCAACATCCTCCTCTATACCCCCTGCTTCTCGCTCATCTCCATAGGAATCTACAACATAGAAACCACCCGTGCTAACCTCAGAAAGATGATACTGATATGCAGTGGTATTTATGCTGCCATCATTGTGGTCTTTTGCGTGGGTATCTGTCTTCATCATAGCCTGTATATCAGAGAGGGGCTTTATTTGATGCTTACTTTGTTTTGCGTAAGTGTTTTCTATTGCATATACATGATTATTCAGGAAATGATTAGGCGTAAAAATATGTTGGAGACAATGGCTGCAACGGATTTGTTGCCTTACGTAAGATATTCGCGTGCAAGTGTAATCATTCTATGGCTCGCAGTTCTCGCTATGCCAGTTGCCATCTTTTCTACTACCTTGTTATATATAGTAGGTCCTGCCGTATTGCTTGCCTTATTGTTCTTCAATCTTACGTTTATCGCTCTCGGCAGCAGTTATATTCCAACAGAAGAGCTATTGGATAAAGAAGAGGAAAGTCAACGATGTGGGGGGGGCAAAGGAAAAACCTTTACAGCAATTATCTGAGGAACGCAGGAACTTTATCCAAAATAGTCTTGACCAATGGTGTAGGGATTTGGGCTATAAGGATTGTAATGTGAACATGTTGACGCTTTCTTATACACTTTGTATATCTAAGAACGAATTGAGCCTGTTTTTCGATCAATGCTTGCACTCTAACTTCCGAATATGGCTCAGTGAGATACGTCTCAACGCTGCAAAAAAGATGATGTTGGAATATCCAGATTATAGCAACGACATCATTTCAGCTGAGTGTGGATTCTCTTGTCGAACTCATCTTTACCGAATCTTCAAGACAAAAGAAGGCTGTTCTCCTACAGAATGGAGAGACTTCCAATCAACAGAAGCAGCACAAAATGGTTCAAATTGAGCATAACCATTTTTTCGTAAAATACCAAAGAAAAAGCAATATTTTTATCGAAAAACAGCCAAAAAGGTGTCGCATTCCTACGAATGCGACACCTTTTTGGTATGAATGCGACACATGAACAGGTAAAAACTACACCTTCTTTCGGAGAAATTCACTATATTTGCAACATGAAAGAAGTAATAGAAACTATGCCAAGGATAGAATTAGCCATGATCATCATCGGGGTGTTTGTACTCATATTAGGTATTATCTTGGGATATGCCATGATACATGAGTACAGGATGTATCTTGAGAATCATTGGAAGGCTCGCTATAGCTTCTGCGATTTCATCAAGAGGGAGAGTTTCTATATCTATCTGTTTCTCGGATTGACTTTTGTCGTCATTCTGGGAATCACAGTATATATAATGGCAATGAGAGAACAGGTGTCGTTCGGTGGATAATGCCGCTGCATAGTGGTAAGATTCGACAGAACGCACAAAAGTATTTATTTTTACAAGAAATTATTAATTCAAAAACAAAAGAAATGAAAATGAATTTTGTAAAAATGAGATGGCTTGTTCATTCCTCTATGGGGCAGCCGTGCCGTGACTGAAAAAAGAAATAAAGTAGAACCAAAGACGATGAATACGAAAAGAAGATACATCTATCTGAAGATATGTACGCTGGTCATGTTCGTGTGCCTGACAGCCTGCAACCGTGACACGCACGAGGGAGAGAGGGGGATGGCCGTAACCATCGACAACACCCAATGTCCAGACGTGCCCATCGGGGCAATCAAGCTCTACATCTACGGCACGGGGGGAAACCTCTACGCCACCTACAACTATGCGGACGCACGGGGCATTGCTGCCGTCCTGCATCCCTTAGAAGCCGGACACTACACGGTAGCGGTGGTCATCAATGCGGACGAAGAAGCGGCGGAGACCTCCACCCTCACTGCCCTGCACGAGTGGTTAGAGATGGAAATGAGCCACGAGCCCAACCTGCTTTCGGGCATAGCGGAGGTGAATGTGACGGAGGACGGCATCAGCCCTGTCACCGTCTTCCTGCAGCGGGGTGTTTTCACGCTGTCCACGCTCCGTCTGTTGCTCACGCTGCCCGTCCAGAAACTGCCGGATTACACACCAGAGGAGAGCAAGACTCGTGCCGCCGGAACCGCCAATATAATAAGGTGTGTGGCAGAACTCTGCAAGGCAGGCACGGACATCGTGGTGCTTCACAAAGCCGTGACACCCGTCCCGCAAGCCGACGGCACATATCTCGTGGAGCTTGAATTGGCAGAAGGCTCTTACGACCTGCGTCTGTGGACGGACTATGCCCGCGCTGACAATCCGCTTGCCGACACATTTTATCATACGGAAAGCCTGAAAGCAGTGACCATCGTCACGAAGCCATACACGGCGAACACCGATGCCAAGGATGCGGCGTACTATAACAAAAGTGACATCACGCTGTCCGAAGAGGGCGCAACAATGAATGTGCAACTCCAACGCCCATTGGCAAAGTACCGCCTCATAGCCAAAGACGTAGAAAACTACCGCAAGCTGATGGAAGCGAAGCCGGATTTATACCCACCGTTGAAGAATCTGACAGTAAAGGTGCAGTATGAGGGATATTTCCCCTCTGGATTTAATGTTTCTACAGGAAAACCAAATGATGCCGTAGGTGGTATAAGTTACTCGCAGGTATCACTTCATTATAATGATGTTGACAATGAGGTTTTGTTAGGCGGCGATTGGGTGTTGGTAAATGGAACAGAGTCACTTGTCAATGTTACAGTTACCGTAACCGACAACCTTGGTAATACGTTATGTCGTGCTTCGGGTGTTCAGATAAATTACCGGAATAGCCACCTTACGACAGTGTATGGCAATTTTCTTACGGCTGGCATCAACAAGGGCGGCATCGACATAAATACCGAATGGAGCGGAATATACAATGTGTGGTTTTAAGTAACAAGTAAATATACAATTAGAAAATGATTAAAAAAGTTTTTTTGATGCTGGGCATCGCAGCGATGCTGGCATCGTGCAGTCAGAACGAGGAGTTGTTTTCCGACAAGGGAAACAACACAGTACAACAGGTGACTTTCACACTCGCAACCGACGAGAAGCCCCAAACACGAGCTGCCACGGATGGCTTGCGTTATGTGGTTGCTGTCTATGATGAGGCTGGTACGACAGAAGTAAAGCAGGAAACAACTTTCGAAAACAACAGCTTTACCATCCTGTTGCCTCCGGGTACATACAAGTGTCTTTTTTGGGCAGACTATGGCAGTACGAACTATGACGCAACGGACTTGACAAGTGTGAAAGAATTGAAAAGCACTGAGGCAGACGCCAATGCCGAGGCTTTTTATGCAAACCAATCGGTTAAAGTCAGCAATGGCAATCAGGTAAACGTTACGCTGAATCGTGCTGTAGCCAAAGTGATTTTGAGGGAAACCGATGTGTTGGAGCCTGGAAGCATGACCGTGACTTATAGCCGCCCATTGAGCTTCAATGTGGCAGACGGTACGACAACAGGGACAGAATCTGACACCAAGACACTGTCCATCGAAAACGAAATACATGGGACAACCGATTCTCCTGTGGAAATAGGCAGTTTCTACGTGTTGGCAAGTGCGGATGAGGCAAACCTTAACAATTTCATTACACAGTACAATGAAGAAGAAAAAAAGACGATAAGTAATGTACCCGTACAAGCTAACTATCAGACTTACATCACAGGAAAGTATGGCGCAAAGATCAACCAGCAATTCCTTATAGATGTCAATACCACCTGGAGTACTTCGGACAAGGAAGGTAAGTTTCTGAAAGTTAATGGAGACTACACATTTGTCAACGAAAGCGGCAGTTATGACTGCATCGTTCTCTCTTCTACCGGCACTTCTGCCATCGTAGCCTGCAAGACCATACAAGCGGAAGCTGAAAGCAAAGAGGCAGCCGTAGCAAAGGCAGAGGCTATCGGAGGACGGCTCGTCACCTTTGCTGAATTTGGACTTTTATGTGATGCAGGCATAGTAAAAGATTCTTATGCTGATTATTATTGTTCTGATGATGGACGATGCTACTATTTACATGGTACCAAAGGCCATGACGGTTTAGTAGAATCTAATCTAGAATATTATGTAGCTTTTGATATAACAAAATAAATAATCATGCGGAGGGCGTGTCAAAACTCCCAATATAAATAACTAAAAACTCGTTGTAAGTTCTTATGTGGATGTACAACGAGTTTTTGTTTTTCTACAAAAAAATCAAAGATATTACCTTGATTTTGCATAATCAAGCTATTTTATTTGATTTTTCCCATTTTTTATGAAGGAAAAGATGGTGATATTTTTCATATCTGCAAGAGTTCACTGGGAAAAGTTACTGAAAAAGTTATGAGTGCTCATAATTTTATGGGGTTCTGAAGTCGCGCAAGTAAGCTCCACACTGTTGGGCGGATAATATGGCAGTGTGGTGGTTTCAACCATACAGGTCTAATAAAACTCTGTTTCTTTATATTCTACAAACCTTCCAATACCCATTTCCATGCAGGTTTTATTTCTATTCTGAGTCCATCACGCACAATCTCCCCTTCATCCTCATAGGTGATTATCATAGCTTTCTTCAGAGGATGCAAACCATGCAAGGCTACTAATGCTTTCACTTCTCGCTCTATGGTTTCCCCATCGCTCATCTGATAGCTCGCCTGAACAGCTAACCCCTCATCTGGCACATAGAAATCAACCTCTATGTTTTTATTATAATAGTATAAGCCCTTGGCGTATTTCTTGTATAATGTAATTGCGCAAAGGTTCTCCAGCAGAGAGGTGTTCGGATTGTTGATGAAGAGATGCAGCAGCCCATTATCTACAAAATAATGTTTTTTAATTGTTTCTTTCTCCACGAACTTGGAAACAAAATTGTCAATAGAAATCAACAAACATGATTCTTGCAGATAGCGAACATATTCCATTACCGTTGATGGGCTACATGGAGTACCTGTTGCTTTTATCAGATTGCTCAAACGATTCAAGGAGCATGGCTGTTTCACGCTTTCTGCCAATCTTCTTACACAAAGGCGTAAGGCATCCTCGTTCTTTATTTTGTGCCGAACCACCAGGTCATTAAAGAAAATACGATTATATAAGCTGTTGAGCCATATTCTCTTTTCTTGAAAATGCACAAGTTCAGGGAAACCACCCCAATCAAAGTAAGTTCGGAAATGGCGCTGCAGTTCATTTGCTTTTCGGCCATATTGCCAATTCTTTGAAAGCAAGACTTCAACAGCTTTCAGATATTCAGAAAAGCTATATGGAAACACGCTGATGTCCAGGTATCTTCCTCCCAACACAGTCTCTATGTCACGACTCAGCATTTTGGCATTACTGCCAGTTATATAGACACGATATTTTTGGTTGGCTAGACGGCGTGCAAAGTTCGCCCACCCTTCAACATTCTGTATCTCATCAAAGAAGAAGATGGGCTGGCCTTCATACATGCTATGATAGGCTTGCAATATGAAATCTAAGTCTGTTACCGACATTCCTTGCAAACGTTCATCGTCAAAGTTGACATACACGATGTCTTCTATATCAACTCCATTTGTCAGCAATTGCTGTATTCTCTGGTATAGCAAATAGGATTTTCCTGCTTGTCTTACTCCTACAAACACATAATTGCCATATTCCTCTAAGTTTAGAGGACGCTGTACCAAATGAATACGACCTATATATTCTTGGCTCTCAGCTATTATCGTTCGAAACAATTCCTTTTCCATATACTTACTTTTGGGGGCAAAAGTACGAATTTTATTTGATACTACAAAATTTAAAGGCTCTTTTTATTCGGTAGCAGCGAATAAAATGGCATAATTCTATTCGCTGTTACCGAATAAAATCAACAAACAGAACTACCTTTCTCTTATCAACAGTCTTCAGCCGAGTGTGGATTCTCTTGCCGCACGCATCTTTACCGAATCTTCAAGACAAAAGAAGGCTGTTCTCCTACAAAATGGAGAGACTTCCAATCAACAGAAGCAGCACAAAATGACTCAAATTGAGCATAACCTTTTATTCGTAAAGTACCAAAGAAAAAGCAAGATTTTTATCGAAAAACAGGAGGGTGCGTCACAGACTTATGACACACCCTCTTTTTTCTTTCGTATAATTACTTATCTATCTTGTATAGCATTTCATCATGGCAAAACAAGGTTGGATTCAAGTGACCTATTCCTTGATAATCCAATCACCTATCGTCCGCTGTGTGCTGTCATAATTTACACCAATCTTAAACAGACGCTTACCATCGGCAGAATATGGAATCAGATATCCCTTTTCATCTATCTGTCTGATAGCTTCCTCGGCTGAACCATCATATTTCAACTCGAAAACAAATACGGCATCAGGCATATACACCACGGCATCAGCCCTGCCTATCGCACTATCCTCCTCTACCCTCATGTGTGCTCCCATCAGGTTAAAGATAAGATAGAACACCGTCTGGAAATCCCGTTCGTTCTTATTGCTCAAACGGTTGGAAATGCTGGCAAGATAAGCCTTCAGGCGCACCATCGCTCCCTCAACGTCTGCCTCATAGAGCTTTTCCAGGAAATCACCTACCAGACTATTGTTATCCAGTGATATTGGTGAAAGATAGTTAGGTGCAAGACTCTTGAGCATGCCTATCTTAACCTCTCTGTTAGGATATTCCAAGGTATACCGTTGCAGCATCGGGTTATACTTCTTGATGGTGAGATAACCACTCTGATAGAGCAACGGAAGCGCAGAAGTCATCATTTCCGGCGAAACATCAAAGTCATCCACATCACATGATTTCTTCTCAATATCCATCACATTGACGTGATACTTCTGCAGCGTCTTGATAAGATAAGTCGGCGTACCCGAGCCAAACCAGTAAGGAGCAATCTTTCGTGCATTCAGTGCCTTTACCAGACTGAACGGATTGAAAACATCCTCTGATTTCTCACTGAAATGATAGCCGTCGTAGAATCTTGTCAGCTCTGTCAGGCACTCCTCATACGTCATGCCAAGGTCTTCTCCCAATGCCTCTATATCCGGTTTCATCTGAGTGGTAAGTTCCTTCTTGCTGATACCGCAGATAGCCGAATACTGGTCGAACATACTGATGTTATCGAGGTTATTCAGTTCGCTGAAGATGCTGAGCTGCGAGAACTTGGTGATACCCGTGATGAAGGTGAACTCCAGATATGGGTCGAGCTTTTTCAGAGGACTGTAGAAGTTCTGCATGATGCGGCGGAGGGGCTGCAGGTTCTCCTTCTCATGTACCACATCCAGCAATGGGGCATCATATTCATCGATGATGACAACCGCCTTTTCGCCCGTTTGCTCATAAGCACGCTTTACGATACCATCCAGCCTTTCGTTAGGGTAAATTTCTCCTTCTCCCTTACCATAAAGTTTCTCGTAAGGCAAAAGTTGCAGATTCAGATAACTGTTCAAGGCATCAGCATCAAAGTGCTTGGCGCCGCTCAGGTCGAAATGCAGCACAGGGTGCTTCACCCAATCCTTCTCATAATCAGCAATGGCCAATCCCTCAAAAAGTTCTTTCCTTCCCTCGAAATAGGCCTGGAGGGTAGATGCAAAGAGCGACTTTCCGAATCGTCTTGGACGACTCAGAAAGACATACTTCATTTTTTTCTCTCGAAAATCCACGATGTATGGGGTCTTATCTATATAGAGATAATTACCCTCTCTGATATTTGAGAATGTCTGTATTCCTACAGGATAGAAATTTACCATTTTTGCCATATTCCTACATGCTTTACGTTTTGCGCTGCTAAGTTACGAATATTTTTTTGAATAGGAAAATTTTGGGAGAGATATTTTTCACAATTATCTTTTGCACTATTATACTTCCTTCCAGTCAACAAGTCCCTTTCCCATATCATCCAGTTCTATGGCAAGGGCAATCACCTTGCGCTTATCAGCCTTGAAAGGTTCGGCATACTGCTTGGCTTTCATCTGCTCCGTGGCAGCATCCACGCCGCCGTTTCATAAAGAGCTTGTCTTACCTCAGAATTAGGAAATCCTAAAATATAAACTCCCATCTGGTAATCCTTAATGGTAAGATAACCAGACTGATAGAGGAACAGTTCTGCTCCTCCGCCTGTGACATCCGATGTCTCTATGGTTTGGCGAAGAATGGTGCACGGATCAAAATTACCCAATTTGAGTTCCATGTCATCCACAAACTTAGGCAACAGAGAGGTTGCACCCGATGAAGCCCAGTAGTTCTTCAGATCTGAATCTGCCAAGGCATTGATGAGACTGAACGGATTGAATACATCCACCATATTGCGGCGACTGAAATGATAGCCGTCATAATATGCCGTCAGTTGTGCTACAGCTTCATCGAATGTCCAGTCTTCGTATTCTGCCAATTTGTTGATTTCAGGCTTGAAATCGCGCAGCACCTCTTCTTTCGTAATACCACAGATGGCTGCATATTCCGGCTCAAAGCTGATATTGCTCAGATTGTTGAGCACAGAGAAAAGAGAAATCTGCGTAAACTTGGTGATGCCGGTGATGAAGACAAACTTCTCGTATTTATCATCTGCCTTGAGAATGGCAAAAACTTCTCGATAAACAGCGGTACATGCTTCATGCTGCGGAGTCTTCCAGGAATGCTGCAATGGAGAATCGTATTCATCTATGAGAATAGCAACTTGCTGGCCTGTCTGTTTGTAGGCTGTTTGGATGATAGCGTCAAATCGGTCGGCAAGCTGGGCTGTAGATTTAGGAGTAATGCCGTATTCTTCCTCTAATCTGTCGAAAGTTATGTCGAGATAAGAGCGCAATGTTCCCGGCTCTGCACCCGCACGACTCATATCCAGTCTGATGACAGGTCGCTTCACCCATTCCTTCTCCATCTGCATAATCTTTAATCCCTCGAAGAGTTTCTTCTTACCCATGAAATAGGCTTCGAGCGTATCGACCAGCACGGATTTACCAAAGCGGCGTGGGCGGCTCAGGTAATTATACTTTTTCCCCCTGTTGGCAAGTTGCCAGATGATATCTGTCTTGTCAACATACAGGCATCCTTGCTTTCTGATTTCCTCAAAAGACTGGATACCTACTGGTAATCGTCTATCGTTTGGCTCTACCATATTTCCTAATCTATCGTTATATGAACTTTTCCGCAAAATTACGGTTTTATTTTCATATCAGCAAGAGATTTCGGGGAAAAGTTACTGAAAAAGTTGGGGATTCCCAGGTTTTATAAGGTGAAGATGAGACCACACGTGCCAGCCGCAAGAAGATGAACCTTGTGTGTGGTGGCATTTATGCAGCCTTATGTTGGAGACAATGGCATTTCAGCCGAATGTGGCTTCTCCTCCCGTTCCTATCTTTATCGCATATTCAAAGAGAAAGAAGGTTGCTCCCCAACTGTCTGGAGAGCAAAAAAAACATCATAAGCAACCCGACAAAGGGCATATAATTATATGGTAATGTTGCGATAGTACCGCCCTAACTATATAAAAATAGGTAGTTAGGGCGGTGGTATCGCTTATAAGTCCGCCCTAATTATATCAAAAAAGGTAGTTAGGGCGGTGGTATCCTTGCAGAATTCATTTTTTTTGCCTGCATCATATTCCACAGATAAAGAAGGCTTTAGGTATTTCTGGTGTTTTGGCGAATGTTTATTCCTGGTCTTGCCGTCCTTTTGTGGATGCTACCGGTGCAGAATGGAGAGGAGGTCAGATTGACATGCTGATAGATCGTGCTGATGGAGCTATCAATATCTGTGAGATGAAATATGCCAAGGATGAGTTTGTGATAGATGCCAGCTATGAGCAGCGGCTGCGTGACAGGATGTCTTCCTTCTCTGTGGCGACCAAGACGAAGAAGGCATTGCTGCATACCTTCATCACTACTTACGGGGTGAAGCAGAATATGCATAGCGGATTGGTGAATAGTGAGGTAAGGATGAATGATCTTTTTGAAAAAGCAAACACATAAAGTATCTTTTTTGGCAGACTATGGAAAAAAAGTTCCATTTTATAAAGCAAAAAAGGTGGATTTGCACTCTACAAATCCACCTTTTTCGCTTTATAAATAGAGCTAATGTGCTCTTAATTCTTATTTTCTTAATCCAGAAATCACCTTACAGAATACTTAACAATCCACTGTTACAGGATTCCAAACAGTCGCAAGACATCATTCAGATTCGCCACTACCAGCAGCAGAATCAAGATACCGAAACCGACAAACTCGGCACGCTCCATGAACTTATCGCCTGGCTTGCGACCGGTAATAATCTCATACAACAGGAAGAAGACATGACCGCCATCCAATGCAGGAATAGGCAGGATATTCATAAACGCCAAGATGATGCTCAGGAAGGCTGTCATCATCCAGAACGCATGCCAGTCCCACATGGATGGGAACAGACTGCCCAATGCGCCGAAACCGCCTAAGCTCTTGGCACCCTCCTTGGAGAAGACATACTTCATATCGCCTACATAACCAGACAAGACATTCCAGCCATACTTGATGCCGGCTGGGAAACTCTCGAAGAATCCATAACTGATATGGGTTGGCTGATAGTCCATCATCACAGGATGATTGTAGAAACCTAACTTCACACCTTCGTCTGTGGACTCAAACTGTACTGCCAGGTTGAGGGTATCTGCAGCAGAATTCTTACCAACGCCTGCACGCAATACAGTCAGGGTGCCAGTAAGAGCCTTCAAACTGTCTTTAGGAGTCTGCGCTACGGAAAGCACATCATCCACTCTGCCCAACTCCTCGGTCAACTCATTATAGGAATCCACCTTCTTGCCGTTGATGCTCAGGATGCGGTCGCCCTTCTTCAGACCAATCTTGGCTGCAGGGGAATCTTTCATCACGCTATCAATCTGCAACGGAACGAAGACCTCTACAAAACGAGGACTTTCCTTGATCATGTCGAGCATATTCAGGTCGCCTGGGGTCTGGATGCTTACCTTCTTGCCGTTGCGCAATACATCTACACGCTGCGCCTTGGAGAGGTCACGGAACAGGTCGCCATCATAGGTCTTAAACTTGCCCAAGTCTGTAGATAAGAGAATATCATGGTCCTGGAAACCTAATTTCTTGGCTTCGGTATTGAACTTCATACCCTGTTTCATGTCCTTGGTAGCCACATAGGTATCGCCCCAATGGAACATCACCATGGAATAGATGAAGAGAGCCAAGACGAAATTGACCAGCACACCACCTATCATGATGAGGAGACGCTGCCAAGCCGGTTTGCTACGGAACTCATAAGGCTGTTCTGGCTGCTTCATCTGTTCGGTATCGAAACTCTCGTCGATCATACCCGAAATCTTACAATAGCCTCCCAATGGCAACCAGCCCATTCCGTAAGTAGTATCTGAATTCTTTGGCTTGAACTCAAAGAGGTGGAACCATGGGTCGAAGAAAAGATAGAACTTCTCAACTCTTACACCGAAGAGTTTGGAGAAGAAGAAGTGTCCGCCCTCATGGAGCAGCACCAAGATGGAAAGCGAGAGCATCAGCTGCAACGCTTTGATCAAAAATACTTCCATTAATTATTGATTATTCTGATTATTGATTATACCTTATTATATATGATGCATCAGTTCGGTGGCGATGCGGCGAGCCTCGGCATCGGTCTGCAGATAGACATCGAGGTCGGGCTGACTGTCGAAGGTGGCTTTCTCCATCACCTCTTCGATGATGTCTGCCATCTGCAGGAATCCACATTCGCCACGACGGAAGCCGGCATTGACGATTTCATTGGCTGCATTGACGATGCAGGACATATTGCCGCCCTTGCGGATGGCGTCAAAGCAGAGTTGCAGACACTTGAACTTCTTGTAGTCTGGTTCGAAGAACTGCAAATCCTGTGTCTTGAAAAGGTCGAGACGCTCACCCTTCAAAGGCAGGCGCTGAGGGAAGGAGAAGGCATACTGGATAGGCAGGCGCATATCCGGCACGCCCAACTGGGCCTTGACGGCTCCGTCCATAAACTGTACGGCACTATGCACCACGCTCTGCGGATGGATGAGCACCTGTATCTTGTCGGCAGGTACGCCGAAAAGCCACTTCGCTTCAGTCACCTCAAATCCCTTGTTCATGAGGGAAGCAGAGTCGATAGTTATCTTGGCGCCCATATCCCAGGTAGGATGCTTGAGGGCATCGGCTGCCGTCACCTTCTCCAACTGCTCGTGGGTGAAATTGCGGAAAGGTCCGCCCGAACAGGTAAGGAGTATCTTGTCGATCTCGTTCTGATCCTCGCCCACCAAACTCTGGAAGATGGCGCTATGTTCGCTATCTACCGGGAGGATAGGCGCATGATACTGCTGAGCCAACTGGCAGATGAGTTCACCTGCCACAACGAGGGTTTCCTTATTGGCCAGACAGATTTTCTTGCGGGCCTTGATGGCATGGATGGTTGGTTCCAATCCAGAGAAGCCCACCATAGAGGCAAGCACCATGTCGATAGGGTCAGCCTCCACGATGTCGCAGAGAGCCTGTGCACCAGCATAGACCTTGATGTCAGGTTCATCGCGGAGCAGATCCTGCAGTTCCTCATAAAGTGTCTCATCGGCGATGACGACAGCAGCAGGATGGAACTTGTGCGCCTGGGCAGCCAGTTCCTTCACACGATGGTTGGCGGTGAGGCAATAGACCTCGTAAAGGTCGCTATGCTGTTCGATGACATCCAGCGCCTGTGTGCCGATGCTTCCCGTAGAACCGAGAATACATATCTGTTGTTTTTTCATTACTCTTGAAATTAGAACTTCAGAAGAGTAAAGCCATTGAATTCTTCACTCTTCACTTAAATTACAGTTCCAGCAATCCTTCCGGAATCGCCATTCTGATTTCTTTCTTCTCTGCATTCACTTCCTCGATGAGGTCGTTGCTGGCAGGAATCAGCACTTCCTCTCCCTCCGGGGTAGTCACCTCGAAGAGGAGATTGATGGTAGAATCATCCACATGATCGATGGTGCCCACCACCTTGCCGGTAGGAACATCCACCAGTTGGAAACCGATGATTTCAGCCCAGCTCATGTGTTCACCATCGCTATCGGAAAGATGGCGCGGGAAATAAACCTCGCAGCCCGTATAGTTGCGAGCCTGTTCCTGCGTATCAATATCCTCAAACTTCACCAATACGGTTTCATCATTCTTGAAGCGGTATTCCTCCATATAGAAAGGAACGAGGATGCCATTGATGTCGAGCACGAGATACTCCGCATCCACACGGTCGAAAACATCATCTGTGATGGCGAAGGTGATTTCTCCCTTCACGCCGTGAGGCTTTCCGAGCTTACCTATCTTATATACGTCGTCACGTCTTATCATATCCCATAGAAATTAATCCTCCACACGGGTAATCTTGGCACCCAATGCGTTGAGACGGTTTTCGATGTCCTCATATCCACGGTCTATCTGTGCGATATTGGCGATACGGCTGGTTCCGTTGGCGCTCATGGCAGCTATCAGCAGGGCAATTCCGGCACGGATATCCGGACTCGTCATTCTGCCTGCACGGAGCGTGAGCTTATGGTCGTGACCTACCACCACGGCACGATGAGGGTCACAAAGGATGATCTGCGCACCCATGTCGATGAGTTTATCCACAAAGAAGAGACGGCTCTCGAACATCTTCTGATGGAAGAGGACACTACCGCAAGCCTGGGTAGCCACTACCAGCAGGACGGAGAGAAGGTCTGGAGTCAAGCCTGGCCAAGGAGCATCCGAGAGAGTCATGATGGTGCCGTCGATGAAGGAATCGATGACATAATGCTTCTGTTCAGGAATAAAGAGGTCGTCGCCCTCTACCTTGATTTTCACACCTAAGCGGCGGAAGGCATCAGGAATGATTCCCAAATTCTTGACCGATACGTCCTTGATGCGGACACCAGCGCCACACATGGCAGCCATTCCGATGAAGGAACCCACCTCGATCATATCCGGCAGAATGGTATGTTCGGCTCCATGCAGACTTTCCACACCCACGATGGTGAGGAGGTTGCTGGCTATGCCGCTGATGCGTGCTCCCATCGCATTGAGCAGATGGCAGAGCTGCTGGATATAGGGTTCGCAGGCTGCATTATAGATGGTGGTAGTACCCTTGGCGAGCACGGAAGCCATGATGATATTGGCGGTACCCGTAACGGAAGCCTCATCGAGCAGCATATAGCAGCCCTTCAAGTGGTCTGCCTCTATCTGATAGACATTGCGCTCGTCATCATGCATAAACTTGGCTCCCAAATATTTGAAACCCAAGAAGTGAGTGTCGAGACGACGGCGACCAATCTTGTCGCCACCCGGCTTGGCAATCGTCGCCTTTCCGCAACGGCCCAAGAGCGGACCGATCATGAGCACGCTGCCACGAAGGGAGGAGCATTTCTTCACAAACTCTATGCTGTCCAGATAGTCGAGATTGAGTTCATCGCTCTGGAAAGTATAGTCGTTGTGGCTGTTCTGTGTCACCTTGACTCCGATTTCTTTCAGCAACTTGATGAGATTGTTGACGTCGAGGATGTCCGGCACGTTCTTGATGCGCACAGGATCCTTAGTTAAAATCGTGGTACAGATGACCTCCAGGGCCTCATTCTTGGCACCTTGTGGAACAATCGTTCCCTTGAGCGGATGGCCGCCCTCTATGATGAATGACTCCATAAGCTACTTATTATTCCTTTTCTTGTTATTTTTCTGAGAACCATTATTGTTTTTCTGAGAACCGTTGTTGTTCTTTTGAGAAGCATGATTGTTTTTCTGAGGAACATTACCTGTAGGCAACACGAATTTCTCAAACTTGAAGTTCTTCAGGTCAAGTTGAATCTTGCCGTCTGTGAAACGAGCCAGGTCGGCAGCCACCTTCTCCTCATCGCAGGAACCGTGGCTCCATTGCGCCAGGTCGCGTCTCATCTGATTGGCAGTCAGCTTCACCAGTTCTTCACGCTCCGCTCCCGGCTCCATGTTCTTCAGTTTGTCGAAGATTTCAAACATCATGGCTCCATAGTGGCGCACAGGGATTCTCGTCATCGGATAATCCATCGGATCGGGTCTTTTGGCAATATCCTCAGCCTGCTTCACGGCATAGGGATAGTCGATATCGAGCTTGAAACCGCTCATGATAGCGAGATGGTCCCAGAGTTTGCGATGATGGTCCTCGGCATCTGCACCATCAGGAAACATGTGGTCCATGATAGCGATAATAGACTCCGCACAATGCTGGCGCTCAGCACGGTCTTTGATGGCGACGGCATGATCGACCATACTCTGAATCTCCCTGCCATATTCCGGCAAAACCAACTTTTCGCGTTGGGTATTGTAATCTAATCCTTCTATATTCATTCTGATGATGATTGATGAATGTTCTTTTTTATATTATATGTAAGAAACCCACTTTATATTATATGTGAGAAAACCACCGTTAGAGCAGATCTTCTCTTAGAGCAGTTTCTTAGGCATCTTGGCCACAAAGTCCTTCAGATAGAAAGGAACGAAGTAAGCCACATCCTCAAACTTGCCTTCCACGAAGCGCTTCTCTGCCAGCGGAGCCATGTTCTTCGCTAATGGTTCGATGCCCTTCACGAGTCGGGCGTTCGGATGATTGATGACCTCCATACATTTCTCGGCTCCATTTCCGAAGAAATAGACAGTTCCACGATCGAGATACTCCTTGTAGGTATCTGCATCCACGATATCAGCCTGGATAGGGCGCACCTCCTTCAGGGCACGGTCCATCACCTTGGCATAGACTTCCATTCTGCGGGCATCAAGCATAGGAACGATAAGCGCATCTTCCTCAGCCGGATGCTCACCGATCAATACAGGAACAGCCATCAGTTCGAGCGTAGGGATGGAGATGAGCTTCACATCACGGCCATAGCAGATTCCCTTCGCCATACTGACTCCGATGCGAAGACCGGTATAAGAACCTGGGCCGCAACTTACCGCCACAGCCTCCAAAGGAATACCATGGGCATCTATGAAACTAAGAGCCTCATCTACGTAAACACCTAACTTAACTGCATGGTTAGGACCGCTGTGATCTTCCTTGTTGAAAATCACCTGTCCATTATCACTAATTGCCACTGAGCACACGTCGGTACTCGTCTCAATATTCAATATACAAGACATAATTTAAAAATATATTCTTAAATAAGGTGCAAATTTAATCATTTTCTCGCTTTTTTTTGTACTTTTGCAGAAATTTAACGTGAAAGATTATATGATACAGTCAATGACAGGCTTCGGAAAAGCTACCGCGGCCTACAAAACAAAGAAGATTAATGTAGAGATAAAGTCATTAAACAGCAAGAATCTTGACCTCTCTACTCGTATAGCTCCTCTCTACAGAGAGAAGGAGATGGAGATTCGTCAGTATATAGCTAAGAGCCTGGAAAGAGGCAAGATTGACTTCTCCATCTGGATTGAGAAGGATGCAGCTACAGATGCTACCCCCATCAACAGTGCGCTTGTTCAGAATTATTATCAGCAGATCAAGAAAATATCTGCTGAAACAGGTATTCCTGAGCCTACCGATTGGTACAGCACCTTGTTGCGTCTTCCTGATGTAACAACCAAAACTGATGTGGAAGAATTGACCGACGAGGAGTGGGCAGTGGCAAAAAATGCAATTTGCGAGGCTATCGGCCATCTGAGCGACTTCCGCAAGCAGGAAGGAGCAGCCCTGCAGAAGAAATTCACCGAGAAAGTGGATAATATCCAGGCTCTCCTTGCCAGCATTGAACCATACGAGAAGGCACGCGTGGAGAAGATCCGCCAGAACATCGTAAACGGTCTGCAGCAGATTCCGAATGTGGATTACGATAAGAACCGCCTGGAGCAGGAACTCATCTACTACATCGAGAAGCTCGACATCAGCGAGGAGAAGCAGCGCCTTGCCAACCACCTGAAGTATTTCCGTGAGACCATGAACGAGGAAGGTCACGGCGTGGGCAAGAAGCTCGGTTTCATCGCACAGGAGATGGGTCGCGAAATCAACACCACCGGTTCTAAGAGCAATCAGGCTGAAATGCAGAACATCGTGGTGAAGATGAAGGACGAATTAGAGCAGATCAAGGAGCAGGTGCTGAATGCACTATAATTGGAATCATAAAATTAATGATATAATTATGAAGAACGGATTGTTAATTTTCAGCGCTCCTTCCGGCAGCGGAAAGAGCACGATAGTCAACTGGTTGATGAAGGAACACCCGGAATTGAAGTTGGCCTTCTCTATCAGTTGCACCTCCCGCGCCCCTCGTGGTACAGAAAAGAATGGTGTGGAATATTTCTTCCTCACTCCAGAGGAATTCAAGGCTAAGATTGCCAACGAGGAGTTTCTGGAATACGAGGAGGTTTATCAGGACCGCTTCTACGGCACTTTGAAATCTCAGGTGGAAAACCAGCTGAATGCTGGCGACTCCGTCATTTTCGACGTAGATGTCAAGGGTGGCGTCAATATCAAGAAATTCTATGGTGAGCGTGCCTTGAGCATCTTCGTGCAACCTCCTTCGGTAGAGGAATTGCGCCGACGTCTGAATGGTCGTGGTACGGATGCACCAGAGGTGATTGAACAGCGACTTGCCAAGGCAAGCTATGAGCTGACCTTTGCTCCACAGTTTGACCATGTAGTGGTGAACGACAACTTGGAGAAGGCACAGCAGGAGGTTTATCAGCTCGTCAAGGATTTCCTGGAGGCATAAGGTTCTATTTATATTCAACATTCTATTTAATATTCAACATTCTATGAAGAAAGTAGGAATATTCGGAGGAAGTTTCAACCCGATCCATACCGGTCACATCGCTCTGGCCAAGAGCCTCTGCGAAAAGGCGGGACTGGACGAGGTGTGGTTTATGGTTTCACCACAGAATCCGTTCAAGCAGGCTGCAACCGACCTGCTTGACGACTCTTTGCGCTTCGAACTGGTGGAAAAGGCGCTCAAAGGGGAAAGCCAGCTGAAGGCTTGTAACTATGAATTCCATCTTCCGAAACCTTCCTACACCTGGCATACGCTCCAGGCGCTGAGCAAGGATTATCCCGATATCGCCTTCACCTTATTAATAGGTGGAGACAACTGGGCAGCTTTCGACAAGTGGTTTCATCACGACGACATTCTCGCCCACTACCCTATCGTGGTCTATCCCCGTCAGGGAGCAAGCATCGGAGCCGTTCCACAGGGAGTAACCATCGTGGAGACGCCCCTACTCAACATCAGCAGCACCCAGATACGCCAGGCGATTCTTCAGGGGGAAAGTATCCACGGAATGGTGCCGGAAGCCATCGAGGACTTGGCATGCAGATATTATGAAATGAGAAGTGAGAAATGAAAAATGGGAAATTATAATATGGAAGATATGAATTGGAAGAAATACATCAAGAAGGCTTTGTGCCTGGCATTTGAACCGATACGACGTAATGCTAACTTCTTTACGTTCATGTATATTTTGGGCGTACTGACTGCCGTGGTAACGCTCCCGAGATGGGGTGAACTCTACGACAACCTGTATCTGGAACTGTTTTTCGACCTCTACATCGTTTGTGCCGTCTTGGCTTTGATTCCTAAGAAAGTACGCTTCTGCATCAGAGGTGTGCTCTATCTCATCTTGTATGCCGTGGCGATAGCTGATGTCTATTGCTTCGTCAATTTCGGCTCCACACTCAACCCTTCCATGCTCATGCTGGTGGGCGAAACCAACAGCAGCGAGGCAAGCAACTTCATCGCAGCCTGCCTCTCTACCGAGGTTATCTTCAGTAGTGTGGGCTGGGTATTGCTGCTTATCCTCGTGCAGATACTCACCGCCTTCCGCCGTTTCCGCCATTTCATCTGGAAAGTATCGGTACTCTTTGCCTCCTTCAGCAAACCGCTCTACGGGTGGCTTACCATTCATATTGATCGCATCACCCGACTCCTGCCTCAGGTAGCCGGCATCTGCTGCATCGCCCTCTTCATCTGGAGCGCCTGCACTTCCTGGCACAACAAGATGGCCATCCACAAGCTGATGACGGGCAAGACCATCGGTGAAGTGGAACATACCCTCACGGAGAAGAACTGCGCCAATCTCTACATGCCTATCTACCGACTCAATTTCAGCATCTACGCCAACAAGTTGGCTGCCAACCAGATTACCCAGCTGATTCATGCTGCCGACAAGGTGGAGGTAGATACCTGCACCTACCGTTCGCCACAGATTGTGCTCATCATCGGCGAGAGCTTCGGCAAGCAGCATTCCCAGCAATACGGTTATTTCATGGATACGACTCCTTATCAGGTGGCATTGGAAAAGACCAAGAAGCTGACCAAATTTACGGATGTCGTGACCTGCTGGAACCTCACCAGCTTTGTTTTCAAGAACGTATTCTCCACTCATGTCATCGGCGAGAAGGGCGAGTGGTGCGACTATCCTCTCTTCCCGGAAATCTTCCGCAAGGCAGGTTACCACGTCACCTTTATCACCAATGAATTTCTGCCGCAGGCCAAGGAAGCCGTATATGACTTCAGCGGCGGTTTCTTCCTCAACAATCCGAAACTCAGCAAGTTGCAGTTTGACAGCCGCAACACGGAGCTGCACGCCCTGGACGACGGACTGTTGGAGGACTATGACAACGGACTGAAGGAAGCAGAATCCAACAGTAAGTATAATCTCACCATCTTCCACCTGATGGGTCAGCACGTGGATTACAAGACCCGCTACAAGCACAGTCAGACCCATTTCTGGGCTGGCAGTTATGAGGACAAGCGCCCAGAGTTGACCGACAAGCAGCGCAAGGTGCTGAGCCATTACGACAACGCCACCCTTTACAACGACTCTATCGTGGCGCAGATTGTGAAGCGCTATTCCAAGAAGAACGCCATCGTCATCTACATGCCAGACCATGGCGAGGAGTGCTATGAGGGCAACCGCGGTTTCATCTGCCGCAACCATTCTGCCAATATCGACTGGCCTTTGGCTCACTACGAGTTTGAGATTCCTTTCTGGATTTTCTGTTCCCAGAAGTACATCAGCAGCCATCGTGACATCTACCGCCAGATTCGCAAAGCGAAGGACAAGCGTTTCATGACCGATGCCTTGCCTCACCTATTATTATATTTGGCAGGCATCGAGACTCCAACCTACAATCCGAAGTACAACATCCTCAGCCCAGAGTATGACGAAATGCGCCCTCGCATCCTGAAGAACAGCGCCGACTATGACAAGTTGAGGGATGCGGAAATGGAGAAGCAGAAAAGGCTGAAGGATGCAGAAGCTGCCATGGGACATAAAAAGAAAAAGAAATAGGAATATTGCATATTCAAAACAAAATACGTAATTTTGCACCCATAAAAAAGAATATGCCCCTATCATAAAATAAAGAATAGGAGAAATAAGATATGAATACACCCACTTTAAGTCGTTCGGAATGTAATGTGCTGCGAGGACTTGCCATTATCGGCATTTTCCTGCACAACTACTGCCATTGGATAGGTTCTATCGTCAAGGAGAACGAGTATCAGTATTTTCAACACAACGTGGACTGGCTGAACCAGGTATTGGTCAATCCAGACCTCAATCTGCCGTTCCATCTCATCTCATTCTTCGGACATTATGGCGTACCAGTATTCCTCTTCTTGAGCGCATACGGACTGGTCTTGAAATATGAAGCAAAGCCACATCTTGATGCCTCGACACAATTTGTCAACATCAACGGAAAGACGATGTGGAACTGGAAAGAGCCACTTCGCTTCATCCGCTATCATTATCTGAAACTCTTCAAGATGATGATTGTGGGATTCGTGGCATTCACCATGCTCGACTACATCACATACGGTCCGCACAAGTATGCTACGCTTGATATCGTGGCGATGTTAGGTATGTTTAATAATATATTGCCCGACCCAGACCGCATCATCTGGCCAGGACCATTCTGGTTTTTCGGATTGATGCTCCAACTCTATATTGTCTATCGTCTGTTCATCTATCGCAAACATTGGGGATTCACCGTAGGACTGATGGTAGTCTGCATAGTGATACAGATAGCGTTGGGATGGGACAATCCAGAGAGCGAGGCGATGAACCGCTACCGCTATAATTTCATGGGAGGAATGTTGCCATTCGGATTAGGCGTACTCTATGCCCGATATGGCGAGAAGATATTGATGACTTTCCATCACAACGTGACGAATTTCTTCGGCATCATCTTCTGCTGCTCCATCATCTACAGTCTCAGCGGCAGCATGATGGGATGGATCTTCGTGCCCCTCTTCATCTGTCTGCTCAGCGTACTGACCGCCAAATTTCTGTCAGGAGTCAACTGGTTGTCAGGAGTCAACAGGATATTGGAATGGATGGGCGGCATTTCGGCGGCACTTTTCGTCTGCCACCCTATCACACGAAAGATTTTCATCCCTATCAGCCGACAGGGAGATATGTATGCAGGTCTGCTCCTCTACATCGTATCGAGCATCTGCCTGGCTTGGTTGTTCACGCAACTGATGAAGAAAATACCAAATCCGAAGTTTTAGAAGCTTTTTTCGTTTTCTACCTCAGCATTATCAAGAAATATAAACAAGAAGACAAGAGAATTCTTCACTCTTCGTTCTTCACTCTCCACTTAGCTTACGCCTATGAAGATAAAAGATATAGAACTGGCAAATATCAGCCGTTTTCGTGGTGAACTGATGGGAGCAGCCATGCTCTTCATCATCCTCTTTCATGTGGGATTGCCACGTGAAGATGCTTTCTATGGACTTCGCCGAATGGGAAATGTGGGAGTAGATATGTTTCTCTTCCTCAGCGGAATCGGTCTGTGGTTTTCATGGGTCAAGAATCCTGACGTTAAGCGTTTCTTCATCCGCCGTTATCTCCGCATTTATCCTGCCTGGCTCATCATCGCCTGCCTCTTCTACATTCCCCGTTTTCATGGCGGAAGTACGTGGGACTGGATTTATCTCTTCGGAGAGATTTCCATCAACTGGGGTTTCTGGCTACACGATGAGTTGAACTTCTGGTACATTCCTGCCACGATGATGCTCTATCTCTTTGCTCCAGGCTATATGGAACTCATCAGGCGCCATCCTATCTACCGTTGGCTGCCCGTGGTCATGGTGATGTGGTGCATCCTGGTGCAATACGTTACTCCTATCCATCAGGCAGTTGGTCATCTGGAGATTTTCTGGAGCCGCGTACCGATATTCTTCATCGGAATCAACATGGGCGAGATGGTTCGCCGCAAGGATACGCTCGACGGGGCAAGCATCTGGATGATCTGGATCATGTTTCTGATGACGCTTCTCTCCAGCATTTTCCTGGAGCAGGTGAAGCATGGTCATTTCCCGCTCTTCCTGGAAAGAATGCTCTATATCCCACTCACAGTAACCAGCATTCTGCTGCTCAACCGCATCTTCCGCCGCACTCCGAAATGGGTAAACAAGGCATTCATGTTTGTGGGCGCTTTGAGTCTGGAAGCCTACCTCATCCACATTCACTTCGTACTCTACTATATCGAGAAATGGCATTGGAGCTATTGGCCTACCTTCTTCACCTGCATCGCCATCACACTCCCTACCTCCTGGATATTGGCTAAAATCGTGGGCTGGATTTCTAAGGAATTAGGCAAAATCCTGATGGAGAAGGAGAAAGGAGAATGAGAAATGAGAAGGGAGAAAGGAGAACTTTTTTGAAAAGGAAAAAGGACTTTGGAAAAGGAAAAAGAGGAACGAAAGGAAAAAAATAATCAAAATAGGAGTTTATGAAAGAAATAGATAATATAGAAAAGGACAGTAAGGGGTTGTCTGCCCTGATGCGTCTTATTCGCCCGAAACAATGGATCAAGAACGGCTTTATCTTTATGCCGCTCTTCTTTGGCGGAGAACTTTTCAATACCGGCGCCCTGCTGGCAGGAGTCATCGCTTTCTTCGCCTATAGTTTTGCTGCTTCCAGCATCTACTGTTTCAACGACATTTACGATGTGGAGGCAGACCGACGTCATCCTGTGAAATGCCATCGCCCGATAGCTTCCGGAGCCGTATCGGTAAAACAGGCGTATGGACTGATGTTTCTGATGCTGATACTTTCCATCGGTTTCAGCAGTCTGTTGGATGGTTGGAAAACGATGGGCATTATCCTTTTCTACTGGTGCCTGAACTTAGGCTATTGCGCAAAGTTCAAGCAGTATGCCATCATAGACGTCTGCATCGTAGCCTTCGGTTTTGTGCTCCGTCTGCTGGCAGGTGGTGTGGCAACGGGCGTGGTACTGAGCAAGTGGATTGTGCTGATGACCTTCCTCATCACCCTCTTCATGAGCTTTGCCAAGCGCCGCGATGATGTGATAAGAATGGAGAAGACCGGAGAGGCTCCACGCAAGAATACGAGCCGCTACAATCTGACTTTCATCAATCAGGCGATTACCATTACCGCCTCAGTCACTCTGGTCTGCTACATTATGTACACAGTAAGTCCGGAGGTTCTGGAACATTTCCATACCGACAAACTCTATCTCACAACAGTTTTCGTGCTGGTGGGACTCTTGCGCTACATCCAGATAGCAGTCGTTGACCAGCAGAGTGGCGACCCTACCAAGATTCTGCTCCGCGACCGCATCACCCAGGTTATCGTAGTAGCCTGGCTTGCCGCCTTCCTGTTCCTCATCTATATCGCATAAGGCATGAAACGGAATACAGATTTAGATTTCATCCGAGCCATTCTCATCATATTGATGATCCTCATCCATATCGTGAGTTTCGGGAATACTTATCCTCATCTGAAGGCAGGCATTCTCTCGTTCATGATGCCTACCTTTCTCATCATCACGGGTTATCTGGTGAACATCGGGAAGACGGGCAGGCAGTTTGGCAAATATCTGCTTTGTCTGGCTCTGCCATACGTCATCATGGTGACGGGATTTTCCGTGCTCTCCTATTTCCTGCCAGTAAGAGATGGCATTACCGAACTCTCCCTGTCGCAAATCGCCCAAAAAATCTTCGTCACTTCCATCGGTCCGTATTGGTTTATCCAGACCATGATTATCTGCGGAATCTTGTATTACGGGAGCTTCCGGGCTTGTGATATAATCAGCAAATACAGGGGGCGTTGTTCTTGCAGGAATAATAAAGAGAATGATTCTTACAAGAATAGTAAGGAGAATGATTTTTGTAGCAATAGTAAGGAAATTGAGCCTTGCTGCAATAACAAGGGGAATGATTCTTGCAGCAATATAAACAAGGGAAAGACGGAGGATGAAAACCTGTCTTTAACAACCCGCCTTTTTCTCTTGGCGATTCTGATGCTGCTGATGAGCAAGACCCCAGCCCTGAACATTACGGCTGCCATTTATTATTTTGCCGGAGTCGTTATCCGCCAATGTCGCATCGACTTCAACAAGGTTTTCCGCCCTACTCCTTTGGCGTTCATTCTCTGGCCTTTCATCCTCTATCGGGAAGACCTCTATGACTGGGGGAACATGGCTGTTGCTTTCTCCTGCTGGTGCTGCATTTCTGCGCTTATGTGGTTGAACCAATATTACAAGTCGCAAATGATAGGAAAGTCCACCTTATTATATATAGGTAAGAACACGTTGCCGATTTATCTCTTCCATCCCATCTTCACAATGGCGGCGAAATTCTATCATCCTCTGTTCGCCTTCGACAAGAGTGAAATTCTCCTGGCCGCTTTTACCATTATCCTTGCCATCGCAGGAAGCATCGCTATTGCCAAGGTTATGGAAAAAACAAAATTAGCTTATTTCTTCGGGAAAAAGAAAATACTGAGATAAAATGACAAATGAGAAATGAAATGATGAAAAAAGAAAAAATATATTGTTTCGATTTTGACGGAACGCTCACAAAGAAAGATACACTTATCGAGTTTATCAAATTCAGCATGGGGAAGACGCGCTTCCTCATGGGTTTCCTGCTCTACAGCCCCATCCTCGTGCTGATGAAACTGCATCTTTTCCCCAACTGGAAAGCGAAGCAGATTATTTTCAAGCACTTCTTCGGCGGTATGAGCATCGAAGATTTTGATGAGTACTGCGCCAATTTTGCTGCTAAGAATCTCTATCTGCTGCGCCTGAGTGGTATTGGAAAAATACAAGAAGCCAAGCGCAAGAAAGAACGGGTATTGATCGTAAGCGCCAGTATCGACAACTGGGTGAAGCCTTTCTTCGACTTCCAAAATCTAACTGATGTGGAAGTTCTCGGCACCCAGATAGAAGTAGCCAACGGTAAAGTAACCGGCTATTTCAAGACCAACAACTGCTATGGCGAGGAGAAAGTTCATCGCATCTGCGAAGCCCTGACCCGTACCATCAATAATGGAAAGGGAGCCTCAACACTCGATTTCGACCGCACACGATATGAAATCGAAGCGTTCGGAGACAGTCGTGGCGATAAGGAAATGCTTGCCTTTGCCGACCAAGGACATTATAAGCCGTTCAGAGATTCTCTCTAAACGGCTTATTTTATTCATATTAGGAATTTATCAATTTCCTGGATTAACCAAATTTCTTTATTCATCAATTTCCTGGATTGACCAAACTTCTTTAATCATCAATTCCCATTAGATCCTATAAAACTTTGAAAGAAAGGATAAGCTCCCCATCTGAGATGGATGTTTTACTTCAAAACTTTAGCCAAGAAATCGCTGGCGATATGAGCGGCTTGCTCTTCTTTATCATATATTTCATTCCATCCGGAATGTTACATGATAGCCTGCCACATTGTGCTCGGCAAGGGAGAGATTGATGGATTGCATCATCAGCATCTGGCGGGAGATGGAGAGGCCGATGCCTGAACCTGATGGCTTGGTGGAGAAGAAGGGGATGAACATCTCCTTTGCCACATCGGCAGGGATGGGGTCGCCATTGTTGCTGAAATAGATGCCAGAGAATTGTGAACTCTCGATGTTCTCTGGATGTTTGTGGAAGCATCGAATGTCGATGGCTGAGGCGTGAGCCTCGAT
>OOBB01000306.1_pt1 | contig 28297 bp, 26 predicted proteins | sample 1671661 | NCBI WGS metagenome assembly OOBB01 (sample SAMN06348179, study PRJEB24527) | human gut metagenome | biome: human gut; feature: ankylosing spondylitis patient; material: feces | host: Homo sapiens | place: China | collected 2015-10
TATTGATAAAAAAAGAGAAATGTGAAGACGAATGGAGATGTACCAGAAGTAAGAATGGAGCGCCATACCTACGAAGAGGTAAATCTGAAATAATAAAAAGCGCCTCAGCCGGATGGCGAAGCGCTTGAGATGTGTTGCGAAAAAGCGAATGGAGATTAAGCGGCGTGATAAGACGTCACGCGCTCAACTTCTTCTTTGGCACCGAGGAAAACGGCCACACGCTGATGCAGTTTTTCGGGCTTGATCGAAAGAATGCGTTCGTAGCCGTTGGTGGCACGGCCGCCGGCCTGTTCCATCAACCAGGACATGGGATTGGCTTCGTACATCAGACGAAGCTTGCCGGGTTTGGAGGGATCGCGGTTGTCCTTGGGGTACATGAAGATTCCGCCGCGGCAAAGGATGCGGTGTACTTCGGCAACCATAGCCGCCACCCAGCGCATGTTGTAGTCCTTTCCTCGAACGCCGGTTTTGCCGGCAAGAAGTTCTTCGATGTAGCGGTTCACGGGGGCTTCCCAATGGCGCTTGTTCGAGCAGTTAATCGCAAATTCCTTGGCCTGTTCGGGCACCTGCACGTTGTCGTTGGTGAGGATGTAGGTGTTGGTGCGGGGATCAAGCGTAAACATCACCACGCCGCGGCCGAGAGTGAGCGCCATCTGCGTTTGCGGACCGTACATGATGTAGCCGGCGGCAAGCTGACGGTCGCCGGGCTGCAGAAAGTCGGCGTCCTGCGGAGAGGTAGCGTCTTCGTGCGGATTGGGCAGGATCGAAAAGATCGTTCCGATCGAGACGTTGATGTCGATGTTGCTTGAGCCGTCAAGCGGGTCGTAGCAGATGAGATAGGGGCGGCGATCTGTACAGGCGGCTGCCACACAGTGATCCATTTCTTCCGAAGCACAGGCGGCGACAACGCCCGACTCAAGCACGGCCTTGGTGACGATGTCGTTGCTGATGACGTCGAGTTTTTTCTGCTCTTCGCCCTGCACGTTTTCGCTGCCTGCCATGCCGAGCACGCCCATGAGGGCGCCGCAGGCGACTTCGGAGCTGATTTCCACGCCGCAGGCAGCCACGGTTTCGATCAATCGGGCGAGTTTTTCATCAAGGCCGTTGGTCTTGACTTCGTTGGCGAGCATGTCGCTTAAAGTGATCTGTTGCATAACTCTTCTCTTTTTTTAGAGCAAGGACGGATGATGGGTAATCAGTATGTGTTGAGCGCTTTTTCCACCACTTCGCTCACGCCTGCCGAAAGATTTTCGGTGCGGGCGACTTTGGTGAGAGCCGCATGCATGAGGCGTGCGAGTTCCGGCGTATAGCGGCGCCAGTTGTCCAGCGCACGGGCCAGGCGGGCAGCCACGTGACTGTTGATGGAGTCGAGCTGCAGCACCATGTCGGCCCAGAATTCGTAGCCGGCGCCGTCGGGGCGGTGGAATTCAGGTTCGTTTGACACGAAGAACGTATTGACAAGCGCATAGACGTTGTTCGGGTTCTTGAGCGAGAACACAGGACACTGCATCAACGACTTGATGCGGTCGAGCACCGGACATTCGTTGGGATAGACGCGTGCCGTGGCCTGCACCGAGAACCACTTGTTAATCAGAAGCGGCTCGTTGCCCCAGAGTTTGCCTGCGGCATTCAAGACGTCGATCTTGGCCGGGCTTTGGCTGTTGACGATCATGCGCAGCGCGGCAAGACGATCGGTGAGGTTGTCCGAGAGTTCGAACTGATCGCGGGCATCTAACAGGGCTCGGGCGTTGCCGCCGGCGAGCAGATACTCGAGCGTGAGATTGCTCAGGGCGCGTTTGCCGGCTTCCTTCGGATCGAATCGGTATTCGAGCGTCATGTTGCGCATGTTTTCGGTATGAAGCGGCTGACCGAGCTTGTGCGAGAGTTTGCGGCCGATCGTTTCCATCACGAAGATGCGGGCCTGACGAATGGCCTGCGGGTTGATCATGGCGCGGTGAGCCGCGATGCTCTTTTCAGAAGGCAACGTGAGCACGGTGGCGCGGTATTCGGGCGACAGAGTCGTGTTGGTGAGAATGCCTTCGAAAGCCGAAATGAGCGTGCCGTGAACGTCGGGTTCCACTCCGTTTTCGATCATGGTGACGACTTCGTTGATGACGGCAAGCATCAAACGCTCGAAAGCGTCGGCGCGGTTAAAACCGTCGGAATCGTGCAGTGCCAGGAACTGAAGCTCTTGCAGCGTATAGGCGTAATCGAAGATCACGGGAGCCGAAAAGCCTCGACCCAGAGACAGAACCGGATTTTCCGCGATGCCTTCAAAAGTCCATTCGTCATCGGCCGTCTCAAGAACGAGTTTGGCGGTGGTGACGGGTTCCTCGTCGGAACCGACAAGCTTCAAGGGCAGATCTTTGCCGTCGCGACCGATCAAACCGACGAGAATCGGAATCACAAGCGGGTACTTTTCAGCTTGCCCGGGTGTCGGAGGCGTCGACTGCGAAGCGCGAATCGTGAAGGTGCAGTCGTCCTGATTCCAGTTCGTTTCCACGGAAACGCGCGGGGTGCCGGCTTGAGACCACCATAAACTGAAATTGGTGAGATCAACTCCGTTGGCGTCGGCCATGGCTTGAATGAAGTCGTTACAGGTAACGGCCGATTCGTCGTAGAGCTGCACGTAACGATCCATGCCCTTCTTAAAGCCGTCTTTGCCGAGGAGCGTCTGGAGCATACGGATGACTTCGGCGCCCTTTTCGTACACCGTCATTGTGTAGAAATTGTCGATTTCTCGGTAACTTTCCGGGCGAATCGGGTGAGCCATGGGGCCGGCGTCTTCCGGGAACTGGCTACTGCGAAGCGTGCGCACAGCGTGAATGCGTGCGACGGCGCGGCTCGATTCGTCAGGCTGCATGTCGGCCGTGAATTCCTGCTCGCGAAACACCGTCAGGCCTTCCTTGAGCGTGAGCTGGAACCAGTCGCGCAGCGTGATGCGATCGCCCGTCCAGTTGTGGAAGTACTCGTGACCGACAATGGATTCAATGTTTTGGTAGTCCGTGTCGGTGGCAATAGAGGGCGAAGCCATCACATAGCGGGAATTGAAAATATTGAGGCCCTTGTTTTCCATGGCCCCGAAGTTGAAGTCGTCGGTGGCAACGATCATGAAGCGGTCGAGATCAAGTTCGAGTCCCCAACGTTCTTCATCCCAGGCGATGGCCTTCTTGAGGCTTTCGAGCGCATGCTCGGAATTGGGGTAGTTCTTTTCTTCCGTCCAAACCTGCAGGAGCACCTCGCGGCCGCTCTTCGTTTTGATTTTGTCTTCGCGGGCCACGAACTGACCGGCTACCAGAGCAAAGAGGTAGCACGGTTTTTTAAAGGGATCTTCCCAGCGCACCCAATGACGATTGTCGGCCTCGTCTCCCTCGGCGACCAGATTGCCGTTGGAAAGCAGAACGGGGTAGAGCGTCTTGTCGGCGTGAATCGTGACGGTAAAGCGACTCATCACATCGGGGCGATCGGGCCAATAGGTGATGTTGCGAAAGCCCTGAGCTTCGCACTGGCTCATGAAGGCGCCTCGGCTCATGTAGATGCCCGAAAGCGACGTGTTGTTCACGGGAACGATGCGGTTGACGATGGTGACGGTCGACTGCTTGGAGATATTTTTGATGGTGAGCTGTCCCTGGCCCATCTGATAGCGTTCGTTTGCCTGCTGACCGTCAATGAGGACCTTTTCGATAAAAAGATCGTGTCCGCCGTCAAGGACAAGGTCATGGGTGGCGGCACCGCGCAGCGGCGTGACGACCATGGTGGAGGTGACCGTTGTGGACTCGGGATTCAAGACAAAGTCGAGCTCGACCGAGTCAATGCTGTGAGAGTAGGGACGATAGTCCTTGCGGTAAACGGTGGTGTGTTCCTGAGACTGCATGGAGACTTTCCGAAGGCAAACAAAAAGTTGGCCGTGACAAATACTAAGCGCTCGACATTTGGTGCCGAGACGAAATCAACACACGATTGTACCGCGCCTGCGGCCGGCGCAAAAGCAAAGAAAAACGCCTGCGCGCGGCAAAGGCGGGCAGGCGCTGCAAGCCGAAAATGTCGACCGTACGAATTATTCGTACTTGTGGCCGGCAGTGCTGTGGCAAGCCACGCAGTCGGTCTTGGGCTGATCGGCAAAAGCCTTGTGCATCGGCGCAACCATCGGCTTGGCCGGGTTGACCTTCATGTTGCCGATGTCATGGCAGCCGCGGCAGGTGACGTAATCAACGGAAACCATCCACTTTTGAACGGCTTCAGCCATTTCTTCACGCTTTTCAATCTGCTTTTCGGGCGTGCTGAGCGTGCCGCGGATTTCACCCCACAGAGAGTTGGAGCCGGAAACGGCCTTGTGCCAGAGCAGGCCGACGACCTGAGCCTGGCTGATGGAGTGCACGGATTCATACTTCAGGTGGCAGTCCACGCATTCGGCCTTGGCGCCGGAGAAGGTCTGGGCGTGCTGGCCCTTCTTGTAGGACGCGTAGGCGGCGTCCATCGAGTGGCAGAAAGTGCCGCAGAATTCGGTGGAACCGGACCAATGAACCACAGACGTGCCGGCGCTCACGAGAGCAACGCCGATCACGGCACCGACCAACACTAGGCCGGCACCATACCACTTGCCGTTCTTATTGAAAGCCATTCGAAAATCCTCCTTGTTGTTTGATCTTGCTCTTTGCCGCCGTTTGACCTGTATGTTGGGGCCGTTTATTTATCTTGTTCGGCAGACAAAGTCTCTGCGGTGTTCTAGGAATGTCGTCCGCAGAAAGCAAGTAAGGACAAGGACATTCGACCGCAAGGTTTAGGCCGCAATCATAAACCGCGCTTAAACAAACCTGAAGAGCGAAAGCAGGATTTGCTTTGATTTATGTCAAAAAGCGTTTTGGCTTGGCCATTCGGCCTAATTCCTTGCGTGGATCTCAGGTGTACCGCATCCTTAGCCTGTAAGAGGATGTCCCAGAAGCGGCCTGCCCGAACGAATGACTTGGCCTAGGCGATTTGCGCGACGACCACGGCTTGCGCGGTGACGAGCGCTTCGGCATGGTCTCCCAACTTCAAACCGTGACCGGCACGGGCAAAGCCGACAAGGGACGTGCCGCCGGCCAGACGCAACGTAACTTCTCCGCCCTTATCCTGACGCGCGCTGCGAATGACGGTGCCGGAAATGACGCTTGAACCCTTGATCGGTTCGACGTGATGAGCAACTTCCACGCTTGTGGCTTTGAATAAGGCGAGCGCCTTGTCGCCTTGGTTGAGACCGAGCAATTGTGCGCTTTCCTGCGTGAGCGTCGCTTTGAGGTTGTTGACGTCGTCAATGCGCATGTGCACGCGCACCAGGGCAGGACCGCGGGCAATGTGCATGATCGTGACGGGGAACTGATTTCGCATGGAGGTGCGCAAGGTAGCCGAACTCAATGGGACAAGTTCGGGGGTGACGCGGGAGGCGAATTGCATCAGGACGGATTCGCGAGCCTGCGTGAGTTTTTCGGAGAGTTCCAGGACCGTTACACCGGCTGCGGTGAGTTTCGTGCCGCCGCCTTTGCTGCCACCCACTTCTTTTTCCACCAACGGAACGCCCGCGAGGTTGGTGAGCGTTTCGAGCGCTTGCCAGGCGGCTTTGTATGAGACGTTGGAGAGGCGGGCTGCCTCCGAAATCGAGCCTGTTTCGTGAATGCGCCGCAAAATGTTGATGCGCTTGTCGACGAGCTGCTCGAGTTGGCGGGTGAGCGCAATCGGCGCGGCAACAAGCTGCGAGGGCGAGTTTTCAGGACGTTCGGTGTCGGAGGTGGTCATACGTCAATTCCCTTAAAAACATTTCGCTAGTTTACGGCAAGTGCTGAGGTGTTGTTCTTTGCGGTATTCATAAATGTGATAACGTTGCGCTATTCAAAATTTGAATGGCCGCGGATGTCAGCCGATATCTGCGGTCGAATCTTGGAAAGACACTTCATCTCAATTTGGGAGAGAAAACATGAAACTCGTCAAAACCGCCGTTGCCGCCGCGCTGCTCGGTACCGTTTTTTGCGTGAGCGCAGCTGAAGTGCATGTAGCTGTGGCCGCCAACTTTACGGCTCCGGCCAAGGAACTGGCTCCGATTTTTGAAAAGCAGACCGGCCACAAGTTGGTTCTGAGCTTCGGCGCCACCGGTATGTTCTATGGCCAGATCAAGAACGGTGCGACCTATGACGTGCTGTTGGCGGCTGACGCCAAGACGCCCAAGAAGGCCATTGACGAAGGTTACGGCGTAAAGGGGACGAGCTTTACATATGCCGTCGGCAAGCTCGTTTTGTGGAGTGCGGACGCAAATAAGATCAAGGACGGCAAGGCGCTGCTTGCTTCGGGCGACTTCAATAAGTGCGCCGTGGCCAATCCCAAGCTTGCTCCTTACGGTCTGGCCGCCCACGAAACCCTCAAGTCTTTGAAGCTCTTTGATAAGGTGAGTCCGAAGTTTGTGGAAGGCGACAATATTGGCAAGACTTTTAATTTTGTGAAGACCGCCAACGCCGACATCGGGTTTGTGGCTCTGAGTCAGGTTTATAAAAACGGCAAGATCACCTCGGGTTCCGGCTGGATCGTTCCGGCTGAACTCTATGGCAAGATCGCTCAGGACGCCGTGCTTCTGAAGCAGGGCAAGAATCAGGACGCGGCCAAGGAATTCCTGAAGTTCCTGCAAGGCCAGGAAGCGGCCAAGGTGAAGCTTGACTACGGCTACGGCGACAAGTAATTTCGTCGTTGGCACTGTCAAATCCGGCACGAAAGAGAACAAATGGAAGACATTTCACTTGAACCCGTTTGGTTGAGTCTGAAGCTTGCGGCGGTCACCACAGCATTTCTATTGGTGCTTGCGACGCCTCTTGCCTGGTGGCTTGCCCGCACCAAAAGCGCCTGGCGTGCGCCGATCAGCGCCGTTGTGACCTTGCCTTTGGTGTTGCCGCCTTCTGTGCTGGGTTTTTACATTCTGGTTGCGATGGGGCCGCACGGCCCCATCGGCCAGCTCACGCAATCGCTTGGATTGGGGCTGATGACCTTCAATTTTTCCGGCTTGGTCGTGGGCTCCATCATCTATTCCTTGCCCTTTGCCGTGCAACCACTGCAAGGGGTGTTTGAGTCCATCGGCAACCGACCGATGGAAGTGGCGGCAACTTTGGGGGCCAAACCCCTGGACGCCTTTTTTTCCGTCGTGATTCCGCTGGCTCGACCGGGGTTCCTAACTGCCATGGTGCTTACCTTTGCGCACACCATCGGAGAATTCGGCGTGGTGCTGATGATCGGCGGCAATATTCCGGGCAAGACACAGGTAGTCTCAACCGAGATCTACACTTTCGTGGAAGCCATGGAATATGACAATGCGCATGTGCTTGCCGGCGGCATGCTTGTCTTTTCCTTCCTGGTGCTGCTTTTTGTGACGCTCTTTAACCGTCGTGCCAAGGCCGCCAATGTGTCGGCCACGCCGGTGTAGCGTTTTTCTTCGAATTTTCGACTCCGAAACCGTTTTGAGTGTGGACATGGCCGAGAACACTGACGATCGCATTCGCCTGACGCTTTCCCGCAGCACGGGCTTTACGCTGGACGTGGACCTGACGCTTCCGAACGGAGGCGTGACAGTGCTTTTTGGCGTATCAGGGTGCGGCAAAACCACAGTGTTGCGCAGTGCGGCCGGATTGGAAAAAGCGAAAGGTTATGTGCGAATCGCCGGCCAGGTTTGGCAAGATGACGAAAAGAGGATTTTCGTGCCGACCTATGAACGCCGCATCGGTTATGTGTTTCAGGAAGCCAGTCTGTTCGATCACCTCAATGTTCGTGAAAATTTACGCTTCGGCTTGAAGCGCATTTCGGACAAGGACGGTGAAAAGCGTCTGGACGATGCGGTCGAATTGTTGGGGATCGGGCATCTGCTCGAACGACGTACGTCGGAGCTTTCCGGCGGCGAACGTCAGCGCTGTGCCATTGCGAGGTCATTGGCAATCAAACCGACGGCGCTGTTTATGGACGAGCCGCTTGCCGCCTTGGATCACGCCCGTCGATTGGAAATCATGCCCTGGATTGATCGGCTGAAGAAAGAACTCAATTTGCCGATTCTTTACGTAACGCACTCCGAAGAAGAAGTGATGCGCCTGGCCGATCGATTAGCAGTGATCGATAACGGCAAACTTGTTGACAACGGGCCTGTGGCGGAAACCTGGTTGCATCTGATGCAGAAAAAAGGCCGCAAAGCCAGCCGTTCGTTACTGGTGATGGGAACAGTAGAGGAGCGCGACAGCGACTGGAGTCTGATGAAAGTCGTAAGCGGCGCCATGCACTTCTGGGTACGTGATACGGGGGTGGCACTTGGAAGCAGCGTGCGCCTGATGGTCAATGCCGATGACGTGTCGCTCTCCGTCAGCAAACCATCTCAGACAAGCATTCAGAATGTGTTTCCCTGCACGGTGGCCGCCATTGACGACGGTAGCGATCCGAGTCGCAAAGTGGTGCAGGTTGAGGCGGCCGGAACGGTCATCATGTCCGAATTGACGGCACGTGCGGCCCACGAACTTCAATTGCGCCCCGGCATGGATGTGTGGGCTCAGGTCAAAACGATTGCCGTGCACTAGGTAAATAGCCTCGCTGAGGTATCGTCGGGATCCGGAACTCTCTCTGACCTACTGTCCTTAGAGGCGGTTTTGCCATCTGTTCGAATTGCAGTCACGATCCTGGTGAAGCATTGCTCTTATACCGATAACGCACAAAGGTAGAAGCGCGGATTCAATTGGTGCAAATTAAGCTGAAAAATGCTTAAAAACAAGCGCTATAGCGATGAGATCGGCTAAAAAGTAAAGCAAAGATTCACATCGTTACCTTACTGAAAACATGCAAGCCAGGGCTGCATGCTTACACTCTTGGTGTTGTTTCTGGTGTTGGAATGCTGTTTGAGGCAGAAACGAAAAAGCCTCCGGCAGAATGCTGCTGAAGGCTCTTCGGAGGTGGTGCCCGGGGAGAGACTCGAACTCTCACGCTTTTTAGGCGGAGGATTTTGAATCCTCTGCGTCTACCATTCCGCCACCCGGGCAAAACCTATTTTTTACAACAAACCTCCAGCCGCAAGGGCTAGAGGTTCGGAATTCTGGGGTGGGAGATGGGACTCGAACCCACGACAACCGGAATCACAATCCGGGACTCTACCAACTGAGCTACACCCACCATCAAATTTTTGTTCCCGTCTCGCTTGGCCTGCCCGGCAGGATTCGAACCAGCGACCCTCGGCTTAGAAGGCCGATGCTCTATCCAACTGAGCTACGGGCAGAGATGCTTCTGTCAAGCAAGTGGTCGGGGTGAAGAGATTCGAACTCCCGACATCCTGCTCCCAAAGCAGGCGCGCTACCGGGCTGCGCTACACCCCGCGGGAATCACGCATTATAAGAAAACTTTTGTTTCTTGCAAATTTTTCCGCGAAAAAAGTTCGACCTAAGAAAACTTGATTTTTCGGCGATCAGAAATGCGTTGTCGGTTCAGGTAAAAAACACTGCCGAAGAACAGACAGGCGATCGCTCGTCGATACAATCTAGACGTACCGAAAAAGGATTGAGCCGTTGCGCTCTTAGAAAGTTATGACCGATATTTTGGAAAAGATTCTTGCTGTCAAAGCTCAAGAAGTTGAGTTGGCAAAGACTCAAGTCGAATTACCGGCGTTAAAGGATCGGGCACTTGCCCAATCGCCGGCCCGAGGCTTTGCTCAAGCTCTTCAACGCAAAATGAATGCCAATCGGCCTGCTGTGATTGCGGAAGTGAAAAAAGCCAGTCCGAGCAAAGGTGTGATTTGCGAAAATTTTCGTCCGATTGAAACGGGGCTTGATTACGAAGCGCATGGAGCAGCGTGTCTGTCGGTGTTGACGGACAGGGAATTTTTCATGGGGTCGAACGACACCTTTGTCGCCGTGCGCAAACACGTCAATATTCCGATGCTGCGCAAGGATTTTTTGATTGATGTCTACCAAGTATATGAGGCGCGTGCGATGGGGGCAGACGCCGTGTTGGTGATCATGCGGGCGCTTGGCGATGAAAAAGCGGCGGAATTGACGGCCTGTGCTGCAACGCTTGGAATGGACGTGCTTGTCGAAACGCACGACGAAGAAGAAATCGAGCGGGCTCTCAAACTTCCCGGAACGCCGATGATCGGCATTAACAACCGCAACCTTCGAACCTTTGAAACGAGCATTGAGCAAACTTTGAAACTGAAGCGACTGATTCCTCAGGATCGATTGTTTGTGACCGAAAGCGGAGTTCGTACGCAAGAGGATGTGCAGCGTCTGCGTCATGCCGGTGTGGGCGCATTTTTGGTCGGTGAAGCCTTTATGCGGGAAATTTCGCCCGGGGCCGCACTGCAGGAGCTTTTTGGGGACTCATGATGCATCGATTTGCGACTGACGGTATTGCTGCGTCTTGGAAGGGCGAATTTGATGCCTTCTTTGCATCCGAAGCGGGCAAAGATCTATTGAGTTTCCTTCAGGAGCGACTGAAGGATGGAGCCGTGATTTATCCTCCGGATCCGTATCGGGTGTTTCGACTGACGCAACCCCAAGACGTGCGCGTTGTGATTTTGGGGCAGGACCCGTATCACGGACCGGGACAGGCGATGGGCATGGCTTTTTCTGTACCCGCGCAGTTAAAGAAGCTTCCTCCGAGTCTCAAAAACATCTTTAAGGAAATCGCCCTTGAAGGAGAGGGAGAACATCCTGCCGTGGGTGACCTGACCGATTGGGTGCGACAGGGCGTGCTTTTGATGAATGCGACGCTCACCGTGGAAGACGGCGCACCGCAGTCTCATGCGGGCAAAGGTTGGGAAACGTTGACGGATCGCTTGATTGATCGCGTGCTAGAGGAGGCTCGTCCCTCAGTCTTTATGTTGTGGGGCGCTTCGGCACAGAAAAAGAAGGAACGCATCCAAGCCAGAGCCAAGGCCGAGGTATTGGTTCTCTCAAGCAACCACCCTTCTCCGTTGTCGGCTCGTCGCCCGCCGGTTCCTTTTATCGGGTGCGGGCACTTTAAGGCGGCCAACGATTGGTTGCAGGCTCACGGGCGAGAACCGATTGCGTGGGTTTCCCAAGCGTTTTCTTTGGTCTAGCCGAAATTTGCTTTTTGCAACGTACGCGCTAAAAAAAGTGCACTTTTCCGGTGCAAAATCGGCGATAATTAGCGGATTCGTGGAAAAGCGGCCGCAGAACGTCTTTTACTGCTCAGCAGAGGCGTTCATGACTCAAACTGGGCGGCAGCGTCTGTGCGTGTTTAAGGATTACAAGGAAACAGCGAATGTCCTTTGATTTTGCTCCGGAAACCGGTTCAACCACTATTTTCAACGCCTGCATCAAGGTGATCGGTGTGGGCGGCGGCGGCGGAAATGCCGTCGAGCACATGATTGATAAAAAAGCTCAGGGCATCACCTTTATCGCTGCCAACACCGACCAACAGGCGCTCAATCGCTCCCGTGCCGATATTGTGATTCCGCTTGGCAAAACCGGTTTGGGTGCCGGTGCCAAGCCGGAAGTGGGGGCGGCGGCCGCTCTTGACGCTTCCGAACAGATCCGCGAATCTCTCGAAGGCACGCATTTGCTGTTCATCACGGCCGGTATGGGCGGCGGAACGGGTACCGGTGCGGCTCCCGTGATCGCCAAGATTGCCAAGGAACTCGGCATTCTGACGGTGGCTGTCGTCACCAAGCCCTTTGAATTTGAAGGCTCGCGCCGTATGCGTCAGGCTCAGGCCGGCATTGAAAATCTCAAGGAACAGGTCGACAGCCTGATCGTGATTCTCAACGACAAGCTCGAAGAGGAAGTGGGTGACAACGCCACGATGGTCGAGTGTTTTGCCGCTGCCGACGACGTGCTCTACAAGGCTTGTAACGGTATTGCCGAAATCATCCACACGCCGGGCCTGATCAACGTTGACTTCGAAGACTTGCGTACGGTGATGAGCGAACGCGGTACGGCCATGATGGGCACGGCAACGGCCGCCGGCCCCGATCGTGCCCGTGAAGCGGCCCAGCGCGCCATTGCCTGCCCGTTGCTTGAAGGTGCCAACCTGCAGGGCGCCCGCGGTCTGCTGGTGTACGTGACGGCTTCTGCCGATACGATGACGCAGGCCGAAGTGCGACAGGTGATGACCGTGATGAAGAATTTCGTGAGCAAGGACGCCATCCAGCTCATCGGCACGGCCTTTGACAATGAAATGGGAGAAGAGCTGCGCGTCACGGTGGTGGCGACCGGTCTGGATCGCCCGGCTTCCGATATGCAGCAGGCGCCTGCGACCGACACTGTCAACATCAACAACGTGATTCGATCCAATGCGACGCCGGCACAGCAACCTGCCGCTATGCCGCAGCAGCCGGTGGTGACGGCGCCTCCGCTGCACTCCGCCACGCCGCAACCTGCTTATGAACCGGCTCCGCAGCCGATGCGTCCGGCAACCGGTGTTTCCGAACCTGATGTCTGGGGCGGTTCTTCGGGTAGCAATGATCCTTTCTCGATGGCTAACGTTCCGTCTATTCTTCGCAACAAGTAATTAGTCGTCGGGCATGATCAAGCAGCGAACGATCAAACAGACGGCATCTGCCGTCGGCATCGGTCTACATTCCGGTCGCAAGGTCAAACTCCTGATGCGACCGGCTCCGCCCGATACGGGTATTGTGTTTCGCCGCGTCGACATCACGCCGGCGGTGGATTTGCCGAGTCGAGCCGAAGCCGTCAACGATACGCGTTTGGCGACGACTTTGAACGAAGGCAAGGTCATCGTCTCCACGATTGAGCATCTGATGAGCGCGCTCAACGGCTTGGGTATTGATAACCTCATCGTTGAAGTGGATGCGCCGGAAATTCCGATCATGGACGGTTCCGGTGCGACTTTTGTCTATCTCATCCGTAGCGCCGGCATTTTGGAGCAGCCCGTGCCGCGCCGTTTTGTACGCGTGAAAAAGACGATCGAAGTGCGCGACGGCGACAAATGGGCGCGTCTGGAGCCGCACAACGGCATGGTTCTCGATTTTGCGATTGCTTTCGGTCATCCGGCGATTGACTCGACCGTGCAGCATGCCGTGGTGGATTTGGGGCTTGAAACCTATGAGCAAGCCGTCAGTCGTGCGCGCACTTTCGGCTTCGTGTCCGAAGTGGAGTTGCTCAGATCTATGGGACTTGCCAAGGGCGGCACGCTTGAAAACGCCATCGTGATGGATGAGTTCCGCGTGCTTAACGTGGGCGGACTTCGTTCCGACGACGAATTTGTGAAGCACAAGATTTTGGACGCGATGGGTGACCTTTACGTGCTGGGGCATCCGCTTCTGGCTCGATATGTCGCCTACAAATCGGGCCATGCGCTTAATAATCGCCTGTTGCGAGCGTTGCTGGCCGAACCCGACTCCTGGGAAATCACCGAAGTCCAAGCCGCGCAGCGTCCCTTTAAAGAAGACGAGGCGACGGCCACGATCTAAATCAATCTTCGCGATTGGCTTTCTCAAGCGTTTTTGCAAGCGAAGCCAACGCATCCTTCAAAGCCGAGGGTTTCATACTCTCGGCTTTTTTGCGAATCAGTTCCACGCTTTTGTCGGAAGCCACGCGCGGGGCACCGAGAGCAAGATTTTCCCTCAGTTGAATCGAAGGCGTCGGAGGTTTGATGCGAAGGGTGATCGGGTCACGAAACCCATTTTCTTCCAGAGCCATTTTCAGGCGCGGGAGCATCTGCCGCAGTTTGGCGTGCTGAGCGGTGTTTTTTACGAGGATCACGACTTCGCCGTTCTCGCGCCGAATGTTCTTGATGTCTGTGATGTCGAGCCCGACGTTGAACGACTTGGCAGCCGTACGAAAGGCACGCGCAATCCGACGAACGTCAAAAAGCTCTTGACCGAGCGTTTCCGACATGCTTCGGTCAAGACTGATTTGCGCAAAGGAGCGCGCATTGGCGCGTGTGATGCGGACGTTGTCAAACATAGAAACCAACGGCAGGCAGCCAAACAAACGAATAAACAAACACAGACGGTGTGCGCGTAGTCTACAGGCGGTTGCTTCAAAGCGCTGTGACGGAAAGAAAATGGCACAAATGTCGGAAAATTCCGAACCGAAAGGCATTGCTACAGTCGCTTATAATTACCGCCATTGTGCGAGCATGACATCGCAGGCGGTGTTGTGCCCATTTTTTGTACTGTCCACGAGGCTTTTGCTGACAGTGCACATTTAATCGGTTGATATATGTTTGATTCGTTTCTTACCAAGATTTTCGGCAGTCGCAACGACCGCTTGATCCGTCAATACCGCAAACGCTGCGCTCAGATCAATAAGCTTGAACCGGAAATTCAGGCGCTTACCGACGAGCAGCTTCGTGGCAAGACTGCTGAATTCCGTGAACGTCTGGATAAGGGTGAAACGCTTGACGCGCTGCTGCCCGAAGCATTTGCGGTCGTTCGCGAAGCCAGCCGCCGCGTGCTGGGTATGCGCCACTTCGACGTGCAGCTCATCGGCGGCATGGTTCTGAACGACGGCAAGATCGCCGAAATGCGCACCGGCGAAGGCAAGACGCTCACCGCAACGCTTGCGGTTTACCTCAACGCGCTTCCTGCCAAGGGTGTGCACGTGGTGACCGTCAACGACTATCTGGCAAGCCGAGACGCGGCCTGGATGGGACGCCTATACAACTTCCTCGGCATGACCGTGGGCACCATCCTTTCTCAGCAAGACACCGAATCGAAGAAGGCGGCTTATGCGGCCGACATCACCTATGGTACCAACAACGAATTCGGCTTTGACTATCTGCGCGACAACATGGAGTACGAAGTCGCCAACCGTCGTCAGCGCCCTCTGGCCTATGCGATTGTTGACGAAGTGGACTCGATTCTCATTGACGAAGCCCGCACGCCGTTGATCATTTCCGGTGCCGCGGACGACAACACAGACCTCTACAAGGCTGTGAACGAAATTCCGCCGCTGCTCACCCGCCAGGCTGAAGAAAAGGGGGAAGGCGACTATTGGGTTGATGAAAAGGCCCATCAGGTGTACCTCTCCGAAAAGGGGCACGAAAAGGTCGAAAAGATCCTGACGGAACGCGGTTTGATTGCCAATGGTTCGAGCTTGTACTCGCCGCAGAACATCATCCTGATGCACCATCTGAACGCATCGCTGCGTGCGCATACGCTCTTTTTCCGTGACCAGCAGTACGTTGTTCAGAACGGCGAAGTGGTTATCGTTGATGAATTCACGGGACGTCTGATGCCCGGCCGCCGCTGGTCGGACGGTCTGCACCAGGCTGTGGAAGCCAAGGAAGGCGTGGAAATCCGTCAGGAAAACCAGACGATGGCTTCCATCACGTTCCAGAACTACTTCCGTATGTACAAGAAGCTCGCGGGCATGACCGGTACGGCCGACACCGAAGCTTACGAATTCCAGGACATCTACGGTCTGGAAACGGTGGTGATTCCCACCAATCGCCAGATGATCCGCGTCGATCAGCAGGACAAGGTGTTCCGTACGGAAAACGAAAAGTACGCGGCCATCATCGAGGACATCAAAGACTGCCAGAAGCGCGGTCAGCCCGTACTGGTGGGTACCACCTCGATTGAAAACTCCGAGCGCATTTCCAAGCTCCTTACGAAGGAAGGCATCGCACACAACGTTCTGAATGCCAAGCAGCATGAGCGCGAAGCCCAGGTGGTGTTGGAAGCCGGTCGTTTGGGAATGGTGACGATTGCCACCAACATGGCCGGCCGCGGTACCGACATTGTGCTGGGTGGCGGCATCAATCATCAGATCGACGCGATTCTGGCCAACGACGAAATGAGCGCCGAGGAAAAGCAAGCCAAGATTGATGCTCTGAAGGCCGAATGGAAGGTGCAGCACGATCAGGTTGTGGCTGCCGGCGGCTTGCGCATCATCGGCAGCGAACGTCATGAATCCCGCCGTATCGACAATCAGCTACGCGGTCGTTCCGGCCGTCAGGGCGACCCGGGCAGTTCCGTTTTCTACCTGTCGATGGAAGACCAGCTGTTGCGCATCTTCGGCGGTGACCGCATGCGCGCCATTGCCGATCGTCTGAAGCTCGAAGAAGGCGTGGCCATTGAGAGCAAGATGCTCACGCGCATGATCGAAAGTGCCCAGCGCAAGGTCGAAGGCCGCAACTACGACATCCGTAAGCAGCTCTTGGAGTTTGACGACGTTCAGAACGATCAGCGTCGCGAAATTTATCGTTTGCGCAACGAGATTCTTGAAAGCTCCGACGTGAGCGAAATGATCAAGAATCTGCGCGACGGATACTTCACGGATCTCTTCCGCGCTCGCGTACCTGCCGAAACGGTGGAAGAACAGTGGGATCTCGACGGTCTGCTCGGTGACCTCAAGAACAATTGGGGTATCGACATCGATATGAAGGGCATGCTCGAAGCGAGCAATGACACCACCGATGAAGACTTGCTCAATAAGCTTCTTGAGTCCGCAGCCGCTATTGAAAAGGCTAAGGAAGATTTGGTCGGGCACGACGCCTGGGCCGGCTTCTGCCGCCATGTGCTGCTGCAGGTGCTCGACACCACGTGGCGACAGCACATTACGGCGCTCGATGCACTGCGGCAGGGCATCTATCTGCGCGGTTACGCTCAGAAGCAGCCCAAGCAAGAATACAAGCGCGAAGCGTTTTCCATGTTCGAAACGCTGCTTGACACCGTGCGTGAAGGCGTCTGCCGTGTACTCATGCATGTTCAAATCCAGTTGCCCGAAGAAGCTCAGCAGGCTGCTCAGGCAAGTCAAGAAGCGGGCGAATCGCGCCTTGCGGATGCTAACGCTCAGCACGACGAGGCTCAGGGGCTCGACTTCTCGCATGTCGGCCGTAACGATCCCTGCCCCTGTGGTTCCGGCAAGCGCTTTAAGGACTGCCACGGCAAACTGAAGTAATTCGGCATTTGCCTCTGGCCTACAATCAAACTCCTGCGACGGTTCCTTGTTTTCCGCTGCAGGAGTTTTTTTCTGAGCGAAACTTGTCGAGAAAGCGTATTTGCAGACGTGGGAGACGGCGGCATAATTTAAAGATACGCTCGCAAGCGGGGCACCTCGAACCATCGCTTGCCTTAGCGAAAAAACAACGATACAAGGAGTGTTTTCAATGGCGGTCAATCTTTCGGCTCCGGATCCGAAAACGATTTTTCCTGTGGCAGGGGTAGAGCTCCGCACGACGATGGCTTCTATTCGCAAAGCCAATCGGCGCGACATGATGGTGATGCGATTTGCTCCGGGTACGCACGCGGTAGGCGTCTTTACGCAGAATCGCTTTGCGGCGGCTCCCGTGCAGGTGTGTCGCGCTCATCAGGCCGTGACCAAAAATGTGCGCGGTCTTGTGGTGAATACGGGGATTGCAAACGCAGGGACGGGAGAAACGGGGCTTGCCGACGCCAAGGCAACGTGTGAGGCTTTGGCTCAACTTCTTGATTGCAAGGCCGAAGAGACACTTGTGTTTTCCACCGGAGTCATCATGGAGCCTTTGCCGATGGATCGACTTCTGGCAGGACTTCCCAAGGCGGTCGACAATCTTTCCCCAAACAATTGGATCGAGGCAGCGCAAGCCATCATGACTACCGACACCGTGCAAAAGGCGTTTTCAACGAAGGCGCTCATTGACGGTAAGCTCATTACGGTGACGGGCATCAGCAAGGGGTCGGGCATGATTGAGCCGCGCATGGCCACAATGCTGGGTTTTATTGCCACCGATGCGGGCGTGGCGCCGGACGTATTGGCCAAGGTCGCCAAGCGCGTAGCTGACGCGAGTTTTAACCGCATCACGGTCGACGGCGACACTAGCACAAACGACTCCTTCATCACGATTGCCACGGGGCAAAGCGAGCTTTCTATCGAAAGTGAGGACGATCCGCGTCTGGAAGCACTCATTGGTGCGCTCACGATCGTCGGACAACATTTGGCGCAATCCATGATCCGAGACGGTGAAGGCGCCAGCAAGTTCATCACGATTCAGGTGCAGGGCGCTCGCACGGAATCCGAAGCGTTGCAGGTCTGCTATGCCGTGGCTCACTCGCCGCTGGTCAAAACGGCGTTCTTTGCCTCCGACCCGAACCTCGGCCGCATTCTGGCGGCTGTCGGCAACGCCCGCGTGGAAGATCTGGATGCCAATAAAGTCAATCTGTGGCTCGATGAGGTTCAGGTAGCCCGCAACGGAGGTCGTGCAGCAGAGTACAAAGAAGAGGATGGCGTGCGCGTGATGGCCAAGCCGGAAATCACGGTGCGCATTGATTTGGGGCGCGGTTCGGCGCAAGAAACCGTATGGACCACGGATCTTTCGCATGACTACGTGTCCATTAACGCCGATTACCGCAGCTAAAGCTATGTCTTCTGAAATTGATCTTGCAAAAGCCCTGGGACAAGGTGGCAATGAGGAGCTTGTGCGTCATCTTTTGATGCGCTTTTCGCAGTTGTTGCCTCCACTTGCCGAGGACTTCGATTGGACGGCGCCGGCATACCGTTGGGTCAAACGCGCGTATTTGGGCACAGAACTCGGACGTCTGGAGCCGGTGCACGCCTTTGCATCCGTCGATATTGATCGGTTGCTGTATGTTGAGCGCCAGAAAAATTTGCTTTTGGCCAACACAGAAGCTTTCGTAAAGGGGCTTCCCGCCAACAACGTCTTGTTGACGGGAGCTCGCGGTACCGGCAAAAGCTCTCTGATTCGCGGGTGCGCGTCGCGCTTTTTTGACCAAGGTCTGCGCCTGATTGAAGTCGGCAAAGAAGACTTGCATGATCTTTTTGAGATCGTGGAGGCACTAAGAGGCCGCAGCGAGCGATTTATTCTTTACTGCGACGATTTGTCTTTTGAATTGGGCGAAAGCGGCTATAAAGCGCTTAAAGCGGCACTCGACGGTTCGGTTGCAACCGGCGGCAGTCGGATTTTGGTCTATGCGACCAGCAACCGTCGTCATTTGATGCCGGAACCCGCAAGCGACAATCTCACTTCCAAACTGGACGAAAACGGGGATTTGCATCCGGGTGAGGTGCTGGAAGAGAAACTCTCTTTGGCCGAACGCTTCGGATTGTGGTTGTCCTTCTATCCCTTTACGCAAGCCGAGTACCTGCAGGTACTGGATCGGGCCTTTGAGGTCTATCCTGTGCCCGAAGCGGTTCGAACTTCTGAAGAATTGCGCCTTGAAGCGTTGCAGTGGGCAATCGAGCGAGGGGGCCGCAGCGGTCGTGTCGCGATGCAGTTTGCCAAGCTTGTCAGTGCTCGCGAAGCGCTCAAAGGATAGAGAATTATGCGAGAAGTGACCGAAGTTGCCGTTGGCGTACTGATCGACAAAGAGGGGCGTTTTTTGATGGCGAGCCGCCCGCAGGGAAAACCTTATGCGGGCTGGTGGGAGTTTCCTGGCGGAAAGCTTGAAGTCGGAGAAACGGTGCTTGAGGCGTTGCGTCGCGAGTATGCTGAGGAGCTTGGCATCACGGTAAAGAATGCCAGCCCGTGGTTTGTGTTTGAGCGCGAATATCCTCACGCCTACGTGAGACTGCATTTCTGCCGTATCACCGATTGGGAAGGTGTACCGCAGTCCCGAGAAGGTCAAACTTTTTTGTGGTTTGAAAGTCTCAAGCAGGCACAAGCCGAAAAGTTGTTGCCGATGTGTTCGCTTGTGATCGAACGATTGATGCTGCCCGACCGAGTCGCACTAGTGAAGACGCTGTTGTCGGATGTGACGGAGACGGACTTCAAAGGAAGCGGAGCAAAAGCAATTTTGGCGTCTTCATTTATGCCGGAAAAAGAGGCTTTGGCAAAACGCCTCGGTGTACCGATGATCGTGTGCCAACAATGGTTTGAGCGGTCAGAGGATGTCATAGCAACGGAGTTGCAGGAGTGGTTGGTGGGAGCGTTGGAGCCGACGGCAGACGCCGAAGCGATTTTAAAGACTGCTCAACAACGGTTACCCTTGTACGTGGCTGCCCGAGAAACGGAAGAAGAAAACGAACGTTTGATGCAACTGGGCGCACAAGGCGTCTACGTAGTCATTTGAGTGAGAAAGGAAAGGGACAAGAAATGATGGTGAAGTGCCCGACGTGCAAGAAACTGCACGAGTACGACATGAACAGCCCCTGGCGTCCGTTCTGCTCAGAACGGTGCAAACTCATTGATCTGGGAGCATGGGCGAGCGGCGACTACGTGATTCGCGGCGAACCAGGATCGGCCGATCCGGACTTAATCGTCGAACAGCTCGAAAAGATGCAAAAAGAGCAGGAAGAAAACGAACGCAAGAAAAAGTAGAAAACTTGCTTGACGTTGCTAAAAACAGCACGGACCGCACTAGAAAAAGTCAACGGACCGTGCCGCTTTTGTTTACCACGGCTTAGGAGGCAAGCTCGCCTTCAGCCATCTTCAAGTAAAACTTGTGAAGGCCTTTCACTTTTTCTTCAAGGTCTTCAAGCGTGCCGCTGTTGTCGATTAGGTCGTCGGCAGCCGCAATGCGCTTGTCGCGGGAAATCTGTGTCTCAATGATGGCGCGAGCTTGTTCTTCACCGAGGTGGCGGTCATAGACAAGTCGGTTGATTTGTTCTTCTTCACTGACGTCAACCACCAGCACGCGCTTGACGGCATCTGCCCAACGGCCGCTCTCAAGGAGCAACGGCACCGACAGAATGACATAGGGTGCCTTGACGGCTTTGAGTTGCTCGAAGATCTCGCGCTTGATCATGGGGTGAAGGATCCCTTCGAGTTTTTCCTTGGCGTGCGGATCGGAGAAAACGATTTCACGCATCAAATCACGCTTCATCCCCTGAGTACCGATCATGTCGGCACCGAAGGCGACGGCAATTTCAGGAAGGGCTTTGCCGCCGGGGCCCGTGAGCTCACGACTGATCTCGTCGGCGTCAATCACTGGTACGCCCAAGGAGCGAAAAACATCTGTCGCAGCAGTTTTACCGCAGGCGATGCCGCCTGTCATTCCAATGATCATTGTCATACCGGATCCTCTTTTGTTCTCGTCTCTTATCACAGTGGCTGACTTTTCAGAGAGAACGTAGCCAGTCAAGTGCCCTTGTCTCAATTCTAGGCAGTGTGGAGAGAAAAATGGAGAAGAAGAAACACATGAATCCCTAAAAGGGTTCCAATTCTTCCGACTAAAGATCTAAAGGAAGGCGCTCTGCGGGATCCCTGCCAGGGAGGGCTGCCATAGAGGCTCAAAATTGGCGAAGGTTATCTCAATACTACTAATTTCAACCTGTGGGATGCATTTTTGTCCGTACATCAGTTTCCTCGGAATTCATAGTCTGTCCCTGTTACTATTGTTCTCAAAATAACAAATACATTTAGAATGTCTTTTTCTATCTGCTTCTGGAGGTAGTATTAGATAATCCCCATAGAGATTTTTTAAAATCTCTTCAGATTTGTTTGGGATATAAAAATATTTATTTTCAAATTTGACCTCTCTGGAAAGTGGAAAGATATTTCTGCTCTCTGTTAAGTAAAGAGATCCGGATTGGTCCATCCCGCTTCCAATATAATCGAACTTTATAGATTTTTTCTAAAATCCAGCTAACTATAATCTTAAATATTGAATAAAACAAAGTAACAGGAAGACATGCAAAGTTGAATAAATGCCTTTTGGCGCTATTTTTGGGATAATTTCTTCGTAGCTTTCTGATGTCCTGACATTTGTTTATAACTTTCGAGATGTTTAATGCCCATCGGGGGTAAAAGTCATAAATGAAAATATCAACATAAACGCCTTGATGATATGGTTCATTCATAGATTCATCGTGCTCTACAATTTTAACTTTGTTGCTACGAATCTTGACAATTTTTCTCCAATATTTTTATCCGTTTGTTTTGTTTGAAAGAAAAAATCTGGTGACAGCTCTTTTAAAATCACATTTTTAAATCGTATAAAGTCAGATCGCATCATGCCAATATCGCAATCATCATCCCATGGAATAAACCCCTTATGTCGAATTGCGCCTAGAAGAGTTCCAAATTCAAGCCAATATTTAATTTGATGTTTGCGACAAATTCTATCAATTTCGCTCAATATGTTAAACATTTCTGTTTGTCCTATTTTTAACATATCTGAATGAGCATTATTCATGATTTCGTATCCTTTCTGATTATTGAATGGTTGGTTTCATAACGGATTGTTTAAAATACAATTGCTAAGGATTGTATGATTATCGTCTGACAAATCGCGCGCAATCGCACGATGCTTCGCAAACCTACATGGACAGCCGATAAAAGGTCAATCCTAAATATTCGGGCCACTATAGGGTGGCGCTGCTTCCCCAAAATCATTCTCTACGTTCGCCGCTACGTGCCTCATGTTGCTATCAAGCATATCCTTCGGGAGCCGCCATTAGTTATTCCCCATCGTTTGACAGTGCCCGGGCCATGACACAAGAGGATTATGCGATGGCGTAAGAACCTGTATTTAGCAACTTCCCTCTGATTCGGGCATCGATATCACTGTCTCAATGCTCAAAACTTAGTGTGTCCGTATGCATAAGAAACATTGCCTGAATAAATGGAATGTTTCGCAGTGGATTATTTAAAGTGTATAAATCTATTTGGTGTTAAAGGATTCGTGTTCAATTACAGGATAAATGTGGTGGATTAAGGTAAAGGTATTTCTTTGAAAAATATTGAATGTTTATTCTGTATTAACTGGTTAACGCTGTTATCCTGTGGTATGTTTATAAATAGGGAATTAAAAATATTGCAAATTCTTAAAAAAGAATCTCAAAAACACGTTGAATTATATAATTTGTAATTATTGGCATCTAAATTTCGAAAGAGAAGAGTCGCATTATTCGACTTCTAAATTTACTCCATTGTCTGTTAATCTTTCTTTTCCCGAAGTAGTTAAAATACTTGCATAGAGGAATTAATTCGGAGGGGCCAAATCCATCAATAATAACCATTTTAGATACTAATCTATTTTGCACCCTAAAAATGTTGCCTTCGTGCAAATCGTTACAAATAATATTGAGTTTGATCATTTCGTCTTTTAAAGACGACAATTCTTTTCTTATCTGTTCTTTATTGCAATTTTTGTCTTGTAGACATTGCCATAATGGACATGCAACATCATATGATCCGCCTTTGATTCGGTCTAAAAAACACTCCTGTTCATATCCAACAAATTCTAAAGACCTAAATGCTCCGTAAAACCTAGGGACAAATGTTGCCTGTATTTTGTCAGTCCTGCGTAAATATTCGAAATACTTAATTTCTCTCTTAATTTGTTTGCAATTGTTTGAGTGGCTTATTTTTAAACATCTAGTGTTGTCGCCTTTGTAAAGGTAACACATTTTCTCGGATCCCTTTCCTATTAATTTTCCCTTTATTTTTTCGATGTTCGTTTTGTTTAAGAATCTCATATTCGCTAATATAAAAAATATTTAATAAGTAGTGACGATGGGCATTGCTATTTTCCTTCTAGTGTGTGATGGATTTTACTAGATTTTTACCAAGTTTTCACGCTTCTGTTAGTTGGGATATAAAAAGTGTGCTATTCAAATTTTCAATGTCCATGAGCTATAGATAAAAAGAGCTCCTAACAAATCATAAAATTCAAAGATGCAGAAATATATAATCGAGTGAATTTGCGCAACTACGAAAAAATGTTCGCAATCACTCTTACCAGTTGAGCGCCCTAGGCAGGAAAGTTTACGGTTGAACTGTTGATCTGAGAGTGATAACCGAGCTTCTCAGAGATAGTGAACGTCAGATATCACGTCGGTTTTCGTTGTCTTCCCAGGAATGCTGGCCGTATTGAGTTGTACGCCGCAATTGGTGAGAAATCGCGCGTTTTTGCAAGATGCTTCAAATACATTCGGAGAGTAAAATCTCACACGTGTAAGTAGTTCAAAGCGTTCTTTCGCTTGATCTTGGTAAAGCAAACGCAAAATTTCGGCGCAAAACAAGGTTGGGCATCTACTTGAGTTGATGCCCTGATCACATATCGGTGGAGATGAAAAGCCTCAGATTGCCGGGCCGCGCTTTTCCAGCGGCAGAATCTTGGCATAGTTCCACGGCAGCCATGGCGTCCAGTCAAAGGAGGCAATGAGCTCCGATGTTATATTCGGGATACGCAAGCGTAAATATCCGCCGGCCTTCAGCCTCTCGTAGCGCGTCGTCCACACCTGGCGTTCAACGTGCTTGTAGAAAACACGGTGCACGGCTTTGAGCCGCTTCGGTGCATCCTTGATGCCGTTAAGCTTGGCAGTTTCTCGTAGGGGCAGCAGGTTACAGAACCCCTTGGAGCCCTCGATACTCCTTTTGAAGAAGGCTGCATTACGGTAGACTGCCACTGCTCTGATGCTGCGTTCTACCTGGTTGTTATCAGGACAGATGCGAGGATCATGCAGGAAACTGCGCAATTCATTTCGGTTGTTGAGCCAGAAGATTACAGCCTTGCCGATCGCGCTTCCTTCCCGAGCCAAATACCAGCGCCCGTTCCTCTCGACAGCGTACTTTTCCGCGAGCGCCATCATGATCTCATCGACGCTGTCCCTCAACGCAGTACAGTGCTCTCGGCGGTAGCGCAAGATGCGATCGAGCTGTTGCTCACGGCTTTCACCCTTTTGGCGAGTTTTCGTTACTTCCCAGCCATAGAGTTTGCTTAAGGCCGACAACGCCATGCACAGCAAGTACTGCGGTGAATGTTCTTCAAAACGACTTGTCGCTAACAATGCTCCGTCGTCTTGCGAGGTAATGTCTGCGAAGTGATCAATGTTGACGGCGTTGCAGATGCGTCTTCTGGCATATACCAAACAGACCTGCGTCACGATGTCTCGAGACTCCAGGCCTTGCTCGCGGAAAGCGGACGTATAGCCCTCGTAGCCGTCACGAGTCAGAACTCGGAATTGCCAGTTCTTCAGGTGCGCGGCTAACGATTGCCCCTGTTGACTCGGCATATATTCGTAGACAGCAAATGGACGTTCTTGTTCCAGATCGGTCGAGCAAACCAGCAAATGAGCTGTGCCCGATTCAGACTCCTTTTCCAGCACTGGAAATTTGGTTTCGTCGGCGCCTACGTATTCGGCCTGTCGGGCAACGGCTTTGATCTGCTCAGTCAGGATGCCGCCGATGCCATCCGTGGCCCACATTTGAACCGGTCGACCGAAGTTTTCCGTTGCCAGTTGCTCAACCGTGTCGGAGCCGCAAATGACATCACTGCGATGCATAGGAATGCCGCACGCCGTCATGTTGGCGTACTCAATCACCAACTCTGCTGAGGCCTGGCAGCCGGCAGCATGCGAATACGGCACCGGCATGGCTGCAGGTCGATCCGCGTACACGGTGCCGCAATGCGAGCAGGCAACCAAGGGACAAGAGAACTGTTCTTCATGCAGCAGCTCTCGAAAGTTGTACTGCACCACCCGCAAGTAATCCGAAATGTCGCAAATCAGCTTGCGCGGATGCTTCTGTCCGCAATGCGGGCAAAGCCCCTTGGCCGTATATTCCTGCCGGTATTGGTGCTCGAGATATTGCTTTGCCTTGAGCGCTTGTCTGCCGACCGTTTTCTTGCTATCGGCGGCAACAGCGACAAACTTGTTCTTTTTCACCGGAGCCGCTTGTGTTTGGACAACACGGGTAGTAGCTTGCAACAGTGCATCATCAGGATGCTTTTGGGCTGCCGCAACAGCGCCCTCTGCAAGCGGACTCAGGACGGTATTTGCTTGGTGTTCCTGCACCGCAATGCTGACGACTTGCTTTGCAATACTGTTTTCCATTTCCTGGAAAACCTGTTGCTGCGTCTTATCGGCCACTGATGCAAAGAGTTTATCCAGGGATTCCGGGCCGACGCTAAGCAGATACGAAAGGAACGCCTCCCAGCCGGTTTGCAGGACATCATCCAAGTCGTTGTAGACATTGTTAACCAACCACTGAAGTCGCCTCGCATGAGCCCTCGGTAGATCGGGCTGTACATGGTGAGCATGTCGAGCGAAGCGTTAAGAAGCTTGAGCGTGTCGTGGTGGGAGAAGCAAAAAGTGACATGGTTTTGTTTGAAACGCTCCTGCGCGGCATCTTTTTGTTTCTCCACCCGCTGAAGTTCCTTTTCCGTTTTTTGAGCCCGTTTTTCTGCCTGCTCGCACTTGCTCTGGCTCTTCTCAAGTTGTTTTTGCAGCTTGTCAATCTTAGCTCGCAAGAATTCAATTTGTTGAGCTTCAGTCGGCATGGAAAAGTGACTGCAAAGGGGTTTTGAACGGACTGAATTTTACCCAGATCAGATAAATGTTTCTTCTTTTAAATCAAAATGTTAGGCACTCTAAACAGCCTCAGATCAGGCCCAAAACCGACTGGGGGATCAAAACAGGCCCGGTTCTTTGTTTGATGCTAATAGGAAACATTTTCAAGCCGCAGATAGGCCTTAATTTCGTACTGTCGAAAGTCGATTTGCGGTGCAAAAACAAGGCTCTGAAAGCGGCTGGAAGAACTTGAAGAGTCTTTGACTTGCATCAACAGCTCAAACGATATCCGTCAAGGAATTGAAGCAGTTCCTTGCGAGTGAAACGCCTCTGCCGGCAGTCATCTTGGGCACAAAATGCTCAAACGTACCTTCTTTCAAACGCCGAGTCAGGAGAGATGCTCCGCACTCACCGGTCCAGATCATCTTGACGATCTTGTGTGGGCGTGAAATGAAGATCACAAAGTCTTTGCCGGCGTCAACATCAATACCAAACAAATCGGCAGCGATCAGCGAAAGTCTCTCGTAACCTGCGCGCATGTCAACAGGGGCGATGATCTAGGTGATGCGGCCGGTGTTGAAGTTGAAATTCATGTCGACCTCCGTGCAGCCGCTACCATCTGCAAGGCCAGAGCTTCGGGATGCTCAGTGTTGAACTTGACCACGATACCGTCAGGCAAACGCATGCAAAACAGTTGCTTTGCACTGGAATGACGAACCTCTGAAGGCAATGAGTCGGATGCTTGCGCTCTTCGGTTTCGATCCAGAAAATCGGAGAGCAGCTGCTGGTCGATCTCAGCGACGCGAATACCGCCGTCCTGCTCATCAATTGTCTGACTATCGACAACCGGAATTTCCTGGTCGATTGTCGGAACTGCAGTCAATTCATCATCGAGAGCGAGATCAACGTCTTCCTTCTCCAGGATGCTGAAGTTGCGATACGTGGTGGATTTGGCCGGAAGCGGCTTGTCATGCGGCCATAGGTTTGGCAATACATGCTTGAAGAAATAGCCATTTGAGACTGAGCTGGCTTGCCATTGACGGTAAACGCTTTGCCATAGGCGGATGTCATTGAAAAACATGGTGAGCATCGGAAAGTTAAATTGCGATGCTCGTATTTTTTGACGTCCTTTTGCTCCTGTCGAAAACCTTTGGTGTGCTTATTCTTAAACCATCCTTTGAAAGTGTTGTAGGACAGGTTGTGTCGAGCTGCGTAGGCTTTGATTCCATACTTCTGTTGACTAAAAAATCGACCAAAATTTCTTTGCGCTCTTGAATTGAAAATTTTTGATGACCGCTAAAAACCTAATCTTTATGTCCATGCTTGTAGCGTCTTCGCCAGTCTTGAATCTGGTCTAACGACACGTTCAACATGGAAGCAATTTCTTGTGATGATTTCCGTTGTGCAAAGTAGTCAACAATTTGTTTGCGGACACGGTAACTGATAGTCATAAACACACCTCGCGAGAGTCTCAGTGTGTCGCATTTGTGGGGGGCAGTTCATTTTCGGGGGGCACATTCCGATTTGTTTGGCAAGGGTTAAGCACAGAACGAAGCTGACTCTGACGCCTAAGAACACGTCATTCTGAGCACAAAATTTCTGGGATGGCAACCGATAAGCGCCCCAGGCTTTTAACCTAACAATCGATCGGCGGAATTTCTCTGTTCGTGACACGGAATCGTCACAGGCATACATCAGGATCTAGCGGCCCATTCACGTCAAACGATGTGTCCATCAGGGCAGCCCACCGCCAGTGACAGGCGGCCAGAAACTCCGGTCTGCTCCGATCTGCCGTCCTATGTATTCGTACAGGAAACGCAAGATCATCCCTCAGCGAGATATTCCAGTTGAGAGAGCTCACCCACCGAGAGGCTCGGCGATCGGTCGAAATCCAGTGTTAAAGCGGGTTACGGCATCTGCCGGGTCAAGTCAATGCAGCATTTAATGGGGCGCCGTGCAACGGCGCAAGGGGCCCCGTTCATTGCTGCATTGACTTGACGCGCTACGAGTATCGCTACAATCACGGCGCAGCTGGGAAAGAAGCATTCTTTCTCGGACTGCTCCGCGGCGAGCGATAAAAAATGTTGTCAAACTACCATCCTATTCGGGGGGCTCGTTCTCTATGGTGGAACATCCCCCCCCCCTCAGCTCAGGCT
>OOBB01000329.1_pt1 | contig 27308 bp, 18 predicted proteins | sample 1671661 | NCBI WGS metagenome assembly OOBB01 (sample SAMN06348179, study PRJEB24527) | human gut metagenome | biome: human gut; feature: ankylosing spondylitis patient; material: feces | host: Homo sapiens | place: China | collected 2015-10
TTGGCTGGCAACGTAAAGCTGCTTAGCCATTATCTCAAATTTTAACGAACTATTGTAAGACAACAAAAAACTGGCTTTACGCTATATTTTTGATAATTGCGGTGCTTTTTCCGCAAATCGGCAAAGCTCAGATATTCGAGAGCAAGACTGGTGTGGATACGCTTACATTTGCTGAGCGTATCTCACTGCGCACCAATGCTGTCGATTGGACTTTGCTGACTCCTAATCTGGGTGTAGAATTCGATGTGAAATCGACCAACTGGAACCGCTGGGCTGTTGGACTTACGTTAAAGACAAAGTGGAATACACCAGCAACATTCAAAAACCGAGTTTTCTATAACATCACGGAGGTGCGTGCCGACTTCCGCAACTATTGGCGTACCCGTCAGATAAATAATAAGGTACCCGCGCATACCGGCTTCATCGACCGTCTCTTCTCATGCCGTCGCCATGTGGTGAAGCATCCGAAGACTACATATTATAGAGGTGCGTACATGTCGTTCAGCGATTTCTCGATAAAGTTTGGCAGAGAAGGACATCAAGGCAAAGCATTGTCGGCTGGTATTACATACGGTATAATAAAACCTCTCTACGCTTTCCGCACAGGTAATACTCTCGACCTCGACCTCGGTTTCGATGCAGGCTTCGTAGCAGTCAACTCGGAGAAGTTCATATACAATCGTGCCGACAACTGCTACACACGCACCAAGCAAGGTTCGTGGAAGGTTGTTCCGTTCCCGATGCCCACTGCGGCACGTGTAGGATTCGTATATCGATTTGGCAGCTATCCAATTACGAAGAAATATCGTTGGCGTTACGATGCCGATGCACAATATCAGTACAGAATTGACAGTATTGCTAACCAGCGCGTTGTTGATGCTATCAATCAGCATAACAGAGACTCTGTTGAGTCTGTTATCTATAAGGAGTTCTGGCAGGTTTACGACTCTGTGGCTGTTGTCAACAGTGCTAAGGCTGACTCGATGCGCATAGTGAACGCTAAGCTAAAGGCAGAGGCTGACCGCAAGCAGGCAGAGATTGATCGCCAAAAGGCTATCGATGAGAAAAAGGAGAAAGAACGTCTGAAAGCCGAAAAGAAGAATAAGGACAAAAAGGCGAAAGAGGAACCAGAGCCAACCGAAGGTGCCGAGGCTACCGAACCGAACGGAGCCACCGAGTCTACTGGGGAACAGACCCCAGTAGAGGGCGAGGCTCCTGCAGAAAGTGAAGCTCCTGCGGAAGAGCAGAAGACCCCTGCAGAGAGTGAAGCTCCTGCAGAAGAGCAGACACCTGCAGAAAGTGAAGCCCCTGCAGAAGAGCAGACCCCTGCAGAGGAAATCTCAACATCTCAACAGGCAACATCTCAACCTGAATCATCTCAACAGGAAACGAATCAGCCTTCTGCTGAACCAGGAAAGGAGGCAAGCAATGAATAATAAGAAACTATTATACACACTCCTGCTTGGAGCAACGCTCACCTCATGTACTGAGGTAGAGATTTGTGAAAGAGATCACCCACATCAGGGCGATGTCAACTTCACATATACATGGAATAAGCCAGAGGACAAGCCGAATCGAATGGGTGTGCTCTGCTATCGTGTCGTGGGACAGTGGAAGCAGGTGGCAGAGGTGAACACCGACGACCTCACACTGCGCCTCATCGGTGAGACGACCATCACCCCCGAAAACCGTCCGAACGAAAACCCAGACGAGGGTGACAACACAGGCGGTGACAATACAGGTGGTGACAACACAGGTGACGGTGACAACACAGGTGTTACTGAGCCGACCGAACCGACCGAACCGACTGAGCCAACTGAACCAAGCGAGCCGACTGAACCAACCGAACCAAGCGAGCCTGGTACAGAAAAGATCCCTGATTTTACGCCGACTATAAAGATTCCGCGCGGCTATTATAAGTTTGCGACATTCCCGCTCGACAACCCATCCATCGACTACTCGGAGCTTGAGCAGTTCATGAAAAATGATGCTAAAGACTACCCGTTGCAGAACGTAGGCTTGAGCTATAAGGTGTACGACATAAAAGACCCAAAGCTCAACAAACCATTAGCTTGGCAAGACTTCAACCCGTATGCGAAGTACATACAGCCCGATGTGGAGCCACTCTATTACGACTCAACAACAGTGCAACAAGTACGCGCCGACCGTCAGACAACCTTCGAGTTCAAACCGAAGATACTCTCGCAGAATATAGACATCAACTTCAACATCGTAAAGAATACGGATGAGGTGGAGTTTTATGTGACGGAGGTATGGGCAGAGATAAGCGGCGTGCCTACTTATATAAAGATGAACACAGGCTATCTTGACATAACCAAAACAAGCAAGATGTTGTTCAAGACCGACATCAAGCCGAGCAACCCGGACGACAATGGCAACGACACTAACGAGAACAAGCGCATAGCTTGCCACGGCAATATCAATGTGACGGGCGTGGTGAATGTGCAGCGCGCTTACGGAGAGACTTTAGAGGATGTGCGCAAGAAGATATACGGTCCTGGTATAATGCAGGTGGTTATATACACAGAAGTGTACAACCCGAAAACAGGACAGACCTTCCCTCAGAAGTGGCAAGGCATCATAAACCTCTACAACACTCTGAACAAGGCAAAACTGATGACTACGACATCTGATAACAAGTACGTGTACCGCAATGGCGAACACGGAACAATAAACATCAGTGCCGAAATACTTCTTGATGGAAAAACGGTCGGTAACATAGACAAGGGCGGCGACGCTCTCGATCGTTGGATACAAACGGATTCCGATATAAATATCGACATTTAAAAAATAACCTATAAGATGAAACGAACGAAACATATTGTTAACATCTTGACAGCTGCAGTAACACTGCTGCTCACAGCGTCGTGCAATGTCTCTTATCCAGACTTGGACCTACCGCAGGGAGAGCCGCCAACAAACGATGAGGATGTCAACATCGACAAGACATCGATTTTGTTATATACCAGTAATCCGGCATACTTCTCGGTAGTGTCCGACACACGTGGCTCTGTGGGCACACGTGGTACGGGTGCGTTCGAACCAATGGAGACCGTGGCATACAACCGCGACAAGTACTTGAATGCTAAATTCCACATCTTCGCATTCCGTGCTTACAACGATGCCGATCCAAACGGCGGACAGGGAGTGCTTACGGAAGAACCCTCTATGTCGAGATACCGCTATGCTCAAGATGCGAGCGGGGGCAACATGGACGAGTACAACACATCGTGTCTGCTCGACGGACCAGAGTACAAATTGGGTATGCCGTTCAAGTTCGAACCCGACCAGTTTATCGGCACAATGAATGTGCTCACCAAAGACTATCCTGAAGACATCTATTACAGCTATCGTTATCAGGATGTGGGCTACAACTTCTTCGGTTATTTCGTAGACGATCTTGATTTGAGTAACTATACGCGCGAAAAGGATAAGATATCTTACGACATAGAAATCGACGGCTATCAGGATGTGCTCGTGGGCGCAGCCAAGACTCCGCTTACGGAAGCCGACTTCTCCGAAGGTGGTATCTACGAAAAGGCAGCCAGACTGACCGAAGAGGAGAAGCAAAAGATACTAAACATACCTGGTAACTATAGTACGTTTGCGGCACACCGCAACGTGCACCCCGTCGTAAACATGAAGCATCAGCTCACGATGCTGAAGTTCTTTGCTTACCCAGGCGCTTCGTCGGCTAAGGACGTAGTGATAAAGGATATTTCGGTGATGACGCTGACAAAGGGCACACTCACCGTAGCAAGCCGTAACATTGACGACTGTAAGCTCGTGTTCAAACCCGAGAATGCGGTTGATGTGCTGCAAAAGGCGGTGAAACTTGGCGAGTTCCAAAAGGAAACCGATGAATCTGGAGAGACGCACAATGTCTATGGCAAGATTATACCTAAGCTGAGAGATGAAGGCTATCAGGTAAAATGGAAGGACGAGTGGGCGGACAACGAGAGCCAAGTGGTGCCAGGCGTTACGCACGTGCCTACTACAAAGGAGAAGATGGACGAGGCATCCGTCGAGCTCGGTGCCGGTTTGCTCGTAGCTCCGCAGGAGTCGTACGTAGTGACACTCACATACGAATTCCCCGACGGACCTCGTGGTCAGATGAAGGAGCACAAGACCGAATACAAAATCACGCCAGCTAAGAAAGAGGGCGAGCAAGCAAGCTTCGAGAAAGGTCTATTGTATAATGTGAAGATTGGTGTCTACGGCTTAGAGAAGATCCAGATCAGCGGAAGCGTTGACGGATGGGGCAAGGGTGAAGATATTGATATCGACCAGGACAAAAACCCTAACGACCCTGACATCAATGGATATTAAAATAGGAATAATACAATCTTTTATAAATAACTTTTTTATTAATTTAAATTTTTCACGACTATGAAGAAAATGTTTTTCTTTGCATTGGCTGCAGCTGGTATGCTGACAGCATGTTCAAATGAGGACACTCTCGGTGGAAATGGCGAGCAGAACGTATCTGAACAGCAGATCCGTCTCGGTGTTGCTTCGTCTAAGGTTCAGACCCGTGGTACAGGTACCGTAGGTGGCATGACTGACACTGAGAACGTATGGGCAGGCCAGACTCTCTGGGTGTACATGCTCCAGAAGGGTAGCATGGAGCTTGCTTTGTACAAGTCTCCGGCTGTTGGCGCTACAGCAGCTGCTGAAACAGAGGTGTTCAACAACAAGAAGTTTACGGCTCCTACTACAGTTACATCTGGTTTGGCTACTACAGCTGACGGCACTATCGCTTACTACCCAGTTAGCGGCAACTACGACTTCTGGGGTTATCGCGTCGACGATGCTGTGGCAGGTGGTACACCTACTGTAAAGACTGTAAACGACAATGGTGATGAGGTTGCTGCGGATCAGGCTACAAAGCGTGTTGTTGATATCACAATCGATGGTTCACAGGACATCATGGCAGGCAAGGCTGCTCCTTCTAACGATGAGGTTACTGCTCTTGGCGGCTATGCTGACAACTTCTACTCTGCTTATGCAGCACGTAAGGGCGTTCAGCCGAACATCACATTCAACCACCTCCTCACACGTTTCACATTCGAGGTACGTGCAGGATCTAAGGCAACAGCGGGTCTCCCAGCAGGTGGCAATACAGACGCTGTTAAGGTAACTGGTGTTTCTGTAGACTCAAAGACAACTGGTACTCTTACTGTAGCTTACACAGGCGCGACTAAGGAAGCTGCAGACCTCCTTACTTTCACTGGTGCTGCTTCTCCTCTCACTTTGAAGCAACGTTCTACTACAGCAGCAGACAACAACGAAGCACTCGTTGCTCTTGAGCCTGTTTCTTTGACATGGACAGATGATGCTGCAACAATAGGTGATGTTCTTAAGGTAGGCGAGGCCCTCCTCGTTGCTCCTGGTGAGACAGAGTATCCTCTTACAATCGCTCTTTCTCAGGATGTTCTTCAGAAGGTTGGTGAGACTAAGGTGACTATGCCTCTTGAGCAGAAGGCTACTATCAAGATGGACGGTACAAAGACATTTGAGCCGGGTAAGTCTTACAAGGTTACTATCACTGTTTACGGTCTTGAGGACATCAGAGTTACAGCTACTCTCGTACCTTGGGCTGATGGTGGTTCAATCGATATCGACGACGACCGCAATCCGAACGAAGGCACATATACTCCAGCTCCTTAATCAGAGCATCTGATAAGAATCTCTATTTGAGTATGCAACCGCATAAGGGGGCATATATAAAGCGTAGGGGCTTGCCCCTGCAGAAAGGGATTGGAGATATATAAACTCTCTTCCTCGCTGCAAAAGGCGAGGAAGAGACGAGTGTTTCAACAGTCCTAATGAATAAACGTTTTTTTAGAAAAACAATAAATTCAACAAACAAATGAATAAGCATATATTCTTAATGGGAATGGCTGCTGCCATGTTTATGACCAGCTGCACAAACGAGGACGACCTCGCTGGCGGTAGCAACAATCAGCGACTGAACTCTGATGTGCCTATCGTGCTTTCTGCTGGTCAGCAGGCAAACAAGACCCGCGCATCGCTCGGCAATGTTGGTGCTGATGGCAGATATGACGGCACATTCGATACACCTGCCGACAAGAACCTCGGCTTCTTCTGTCTTGCTACTGGCAAGATTGCAGCTAAGCAGGAAATTACTTGGCAGGAAGGCAACGACAACCCTAACTTCCTTTGGTTGAAGAATATTCAGGCTAAGGCTGTGACTACTGACGATGCCGACTTAGGCAAGAAGGTTACAAACCTTACACTCTTCGACGAGAATGGTGGCACAACAGAAGCTAAGCACTATTACCCGATGGGTAGTCAGTACAGCTATACATTCTATGGCTATTATCCTTACTCAGCGAATGTGGAGCACAACGGCAATAAGTACAGCGTGAAGGTAACAGGTCTGGACGGCACAACCGATCTTATCTGGGGTAAGTCGTTCGTAAAACCAGATGATCCTGACAAGGCGGACGCTTACAGCGCAAAGTATCTGCGCGACAAGAAGAAGAGTGTAGAGGCTAACGGTGGAACATGGGATGATAAGGCACACAAGGAGAACCGTCCGAAGCTCACTTTCGTGCACAAGCTCATGAAGTTTAACATCATCCTCCAAAAGGGCAGCGGCGAAAATACCCGTATTGCAAAGCTGGGTATCAAGTCGGCCAAGCTCCTCAATGTGGCTGACGCAGGTACACTTACTATTGCTGACCTCGACAATCGTCTCGATGCTTTGACTGACGATGTTAAGGGTAAGGAAGGCGAGTTTGTTGTCGATTGGACTACTGCTAAGAACCATAACAAAGAGGCTACTGCCTTCGATTTGAAGGACAAGGACGGCAATACTATCGGCAAGCCAGCTAATGGTCCGTACCTCGGCGATAACACAAAGGTTACTGTTGGTGACGGCTTCCTCATCCCAGTGCCAAAGAAGACTGGTACTAACGATGACGGCTCTTACAAGTATGAAGACAATGGCTACCTTGGTACAGACGCTGCAGAATTAGCTAACAAGGGTATCTTCCGCTTGCGTGTAGAGTACTACCTCTCCGACGCACCCGACAAGGTGTATAAGGCAGCACAGTACGAGATTAAGCCAGTATTCAAGACTACTGCTGGTACTGCGGTCGATGGTGAGCCTTGGCAAGCTGGTTACGAGTATGACATCGTAATCTCAGTTTCTGACCCAGAGCAGATTCAGACACATGGCTATCTCACTCCGTGGGAGAAGCGCGTAATCGAACTCGAATAAGCATTATAATTATAGAGCGGGTGTGGCGTTAAGCCATACCCACTCTTAATGATTTCTCAGACAAAAACACTCCAACACCCAACAAACACCCTAAAACATACAACCGGTGTAGCCCACGGCAGGGCAGCACCCACTAAAGTAGAAATATCAAAGCCCCACAATATATACAGCAACACGCTGGTGCAGCGCGACGCCGCACCTTTAAACATAACATAGTAAAAATGAAGAAATTACTCTTGACATTCTTGATGCTCTCGGCAGTGTTCTCCGCTCGGGCGCAGAAGCTCGCCGTCAACACCGATGTGCTTATGGATGCGTGCATGATACCAAGCGTCGGTTTGGAGATGACGGTCGGCAACTGGTCGACCCTCGGACTCAATGTGCTCGGATGTAATAAGCCGTATGGCAAGAACATAAAGTTGTTGGCAGCACAGCCCGAATACAGGTACTACTTCTCAGGACGTCCGATGCACAGCTTATTCGTTGGCGTTGGAGGCGTAGGCGCAATTTATGATGCTTCTATAAAAGGAAAAGTGTATAAAGGAATAGCTTACGGTGGTGGCATCACCTTTGGTTATGTAATGAATGTCACGAAGCGACTCTTTATCGACTTTCACGCCGGAGTGGCTGCTGTGGGCTACAGTCGTAAGGAATACTTCGCAGGAGATAACTACGGCGACTATGTGATAGGCGGACTCAACAAACCGAACGCATCAGGATATTACCTCATGCCACAACGCATAGGCATCTCAGTGGCTTACATCCTCAAATAATATAATAACACACAATAACAATGAAACGAAACTTTTTACGACATATATGCTTCGCGCTGATAGCTATACTGCTTGTCACCTTCACCGCTACGGCTGCCGTCATGCAGCAGGACGACGGAGGTTCGCGTAAGGTGAAGATCAAGGTGTACTTGAAGATGGGTAAGAAGGGCGAGCCAAAGCCTGCAAAGACAGTGCAGTATTGTACATCATTCCGCTCTATCAACAAGGCTCTTGATGCAGCCAATCGTATCAACGTGGCTAACACGAAGGTGTTCAGTGGCGATTCGAAAGCATTGGAGAAAGAGCTGCGTTCGCTCGGAATAGCATTCAAGCTCTCTAAGTCGAATGGTGAGATTGAGGAGTTCCTCATGAGCGGTCAGGGCGTTGTAGTCTTCGACGAGGAGTACGGTGCAAAGGCAGTAGAGATAAAGTCGGGACAAGACAAGTTCACGGTGACGCTTGAGAGTAGCGACCAAATTCTTGATGAGACCGTTGTCGATGGTAAGTATCGCAACACCAATCCTACGATGAAGCCCGTGCCTGGTATGGACACCGGCGATAGAGTGACGTTCAATGTCAACTTCACCATCCCAGAGGGTTACACCACAGAGAAGTCGCGCATCATCTGCCAGCCGATGGCTGTCGACTGTCAGACCGAAGACACTATAGCCTATCTGCAGCCCATAATACTTGAGGGCGCAGAGTATCACAAGAAGCAGGATAAGCGTATGGGCTTCAACTATATGAAGAACGATTCGGTGGCTCGTGGCTACGACCCATCGTACGTTTTGGAGCGCGATAAGGAGGTGGCTTACAGTACCAATGTCACCTTTAAGAAGCCCGATAAGGAGAAGACATACCGAGGAAGCTATCGCGTTGTGCTCGAGGACTATCACCATCGCACATGGGATAGCGGAGAGATGACAACAGGCTCGTGCCTTGCGTTCAAGCCATTGAAGTTCCTCGACTTCTCAGTGACGGCTGCCGAGATGCCACTCACAAGCGAGTTCCAGGAGGCAGCAGAGGAGAATATGGCTAACGTGACCCGCGACTTGCGACTGAAGTTCGCCGTTGGTAAGGACGTGTTGCTCAACGACTCGATGAACATAGTAGAGCAACAAGCCATCGTGAAGGAGCTGAAGTCGTACGGCGATTTGCTTTGGGACGTACAGGTACAGGGTGGTGCTTCACCTGAGGGTAGTGTGGAGCTCAACACCCGACTTGCTACACAACGTGCGGCTGTGGCTCGCAACATCCTAAAGCGCCACTTGAGCTCGGACATCCGTGTGTCGACACTCGAACCACGCGTGTTTACATGGGACGACGTGCTTGAGCAAGTTGGCAAGAATGGCAATCAGGAGGTGTACGACGCAGTGAAGAACACTATCGAGACATACAAACCGAACGAAGTGTTCGGCATGTTGAAGCTACAGCCGTTCTTCGAGAGCGACATCGCACCTATTCTTGAGAACCTGCGTATCATGGTTGTGAAGTATCGTTACGAGATAAAGCATATTATGAACGCAGAAGAGGCAGTGGAGAACTACTTCGCACACAAGCGCGAATATATCTCGGGCGAGAAGAAGATGTCGAACGGTGACTACTTCAACCTCTTGGCTACAGTAACCGATAGCTTAGAGCTCGATACCATCACAACACTTGCTTACAAGCACGTCATTGCGCAGTCGGACTATACACGTCTGAAGCTTGCGCCATACGTGGCTAACCAGATGGCACTGATGGCAAGTCGCAGAGGTATGCCCGATGTGAACATCCTGAAGCCGTTCATCGACTTCCGTAAGGGTGTGAACCAAATGGATATGAGCGACCGCTATAACCCCGTGAAGATAAACCGCGAGCAGCTGGTGCTCAACCAAGCCGTGATGTACTTCCAGGAGGCAAAGCTCGACACCGCGATGTTCTTCATTGAGATGTTGGAGAAAAAGAATGTGCAGCTGCAGGCTACAAAGCGCCTACGTATGCTCATCACATTCCAGCAAGGCTACCCGTTCTATATACAGGGCTTGATAACCGACCCAGAGCAGGTGGCAAAGATAAAGGAAGCAGAACGTTACGTGTTCAGTACGGGCGATGACAACCGTGCTATCATCTACACCGAGCTGCACGGATACCTTAACAAATCGCGCAAAGAATGTGAGGCTCTTATCGACCGTATGCCCGACGATAACCCAAAGAAGTGGTATCTGAAAGGTATTATATGGGCTGACGAGTGGGGACGTGAACCGCAGATAGACGACTACTCGGCAGCAAACAGCGGTTTTAAAGAACTCACAGAAGAAGAGGAGAACGAACTGCTGCGCACCGACCCCGAGAAGGCGGAAGAGTACTACAAGCAGCTTGACGAGTATAAAAAGAAGAACACCGGACCGCAGCTTGACGTAAGCAAAGTGCCGTTCTATCTCGCCTACTTCCAGCATAGCTTCGATCTGGAGCCTAAGTTCATACGCCTGTATCGCAACGAGGGCAATGTGAACGACGACATCCGTAAGAAGTCGAAGTATATGCGAAAAGATATTCCGGCTTATCGAAAGAAGTTCGAGATACTCAAAGCCTACACCGACCGTAAGAAGGCTGAGGAAAGCGGAGCTGTAAGTGAGACAAAGGAAGAAGTGCAGTCGGCAGATAACAAGGATAACACCGCTGACGATAACAAATAAGACCAAGAACAATGAGCATTAACATCATACGCCTTTACGCAACAGCGATTTGTCTGATAGGTGGCTTGAGCTGTAGTGTAGCAAGAACGACAACGTTCAGTGTCGCTCCACGTGCTATCACACAGGTGCCCGACTCACTATGGGACGAGTCGGGCGAGGAAGACACCATCGGCAAAACTCGCCACAACTACGCTACGGAGTTCAATGCCCTCAAGTACGTGCTTGAGGACCGCTATCGTGGCTATGACGACACCTTCAGAAAGAAGTGGTACGACCACCTCTTCTTAGGCTTCGGCGGAGGATTGCATAAGGACTTAGAATATCCAGGCTATAACCTCTCGCCAATCACGATGGCGCACGTGAGTGTGGGCAAGCAGTTCAACCCTTACCATACAGTGCGCCTTACAGCCGGATTGGGATTTGGCTACTATGAGGGTAACAAGAAGAACTATAAACAGTGGCAAGGTTCTGTCGACTGGATATATAGTCTGTCGACGTTGATGGACGGCTATCGTCCGTCTCGACTGCTCGATGTGTCAACGGTGTTTGGCTTTGGCGTGCGCCACAACACAACAAACATAGTTGACAACCATCGCACACGATACGAAATACGTGGAGGTGTGCAGGGAAAGATATTCACCGGTCCGCAAGGATACCTCACAATAGAGCCGTATGTAGGTATCAAGTCAAGACACCTATATAATAAGTTCGGAGGCTTCTATGGTGTAAACATCGGTATGGTGTACTATCTGCATAACAACCTCTCTATCGAGGATCGTATGCGCTACATGAAGAACCGCCCTGAATATGTGGACAGCACAATGCAGTGGCATCCGCAGAAATGGCGTACACCATGGTTTGCCGAGCTCTCAGGCGGCATGGCATGGTGCGTGGGAGGTGAAAATGTGAGCCCAAAGATGGGACACTCTACGAAGATGTCTGTAGGTAGATGGTTCTCGCCGTCGGTAGGTGTGCGCCTTAGTTTAGGACTCACCTCCGCCACATGGGACAAAACCCATGAGGCAATGGGAGAACAGGACGAGGATAGACGCGCTATGCTAAGCATACCAGTGCAAGACGATGCTGTGGTCGACCTGCATGATATGACCGCTGATGCAACCGCAGAGGCTCTTATCAATCCGTTAGGATTTATGAAGAACTACTCTTTCGACCAACCATTCAACGTGGCTTTGGCATTCGGTGGCGGTCTTAGTTGGATTATGCGAGAGCAGAAGACCCATCTGCGCACCATTAGTACGTTCTACACGGCAGGCTTACACCTCTCGTATAACCTCAGTAACGACTTGCAGGTGTTCCTCGAACCGAGTTTCACCAACTATAACTACCGAATACCGTATCGCAACATAGACGCAGTGAAGCGTTTCAACGCCCAAAGAGTAGTGGTTCGTCTTGGTTTCACAGCCTATACACGTGCTACAAACTATCGTATGAGGAAGCAAGATGACTATGAGGCACCACGCATTCCGCTTAGCTTCGGTTTGGGCGCAGGTACGATGCTGTTCAACACCAAGAAAACATACGAGGGAGCAGCGTTCAACTATAATGCACAGGCCTTCGTTGAAGGACATTTCGGTAAGGTGCATGGCGTACGTGCTTCGTTCGAATACTTGTCTATCAATAGCGTTGCGCCGGACAGCTATACTGGCACAACCGAGTATGGTACGGAATACACCACTACCGGACTCTTCAAGAACAATTACAAGCGAGGTTTCGTGGCGCTCAACTATTTGCTGAATGTCACCAACCTCTGTTCAGGCTATCAGAGCAATCGTATGTTTGAGGCAGAGTTGTTCGCTGGTCCTGCATTGCTACTGTCGTTAGGCAATAGCACAGAACCTGATGGTTCGATAAAGGTGAATAGTTCGCACACCATGTCGTACTCACAAAGAAAGTACAACACCAGCCCGCTTATGGGTGCCAATGGAGGTATCAAGATAAAGATGAACGTGGCTAAGCACATCGCTGTGACGCTCACACCGCAGCTCTACGTAGTGCGTTATGACCCGAATATGCTTGGCGTTAATATGATGAAGCTGCGCACGTTCCAGACACTCAACCTCGGTGTGCAGTACACACTGTAATCGGTGTGCAGTACGTATTATAAGTAAATAATAGGGCGGAGGAACAAACACCTCTGCCACTCTTAAAGCTATACAAGATATGAACATGAGAAAAATCGCTATAGGCTTGCTCGCTTTCGCACTCGTTGCGCCTTCGATAGCTTCTGTCTCGCTGAAAGACAAGAAGGAGAAGAAACCGAAGACCGAAAAGAAGGCAAAGGTTGACAATAAGACAAAGGCTAACAAAGCGTCAAGTTCTAATTCGCCACGCAAGGTGCAGACCATCAACGATGTAGAAGCCGCAATTTTGGGTATAGAGAAGATTGTGTCGCACACACTCGTTGAGGTAGAACCTATTGTGCAGCAGATTTGCGAGTCGCAACAGACCAAGAAAAGCGTGTGCCCACGTATCTACGTAGGCGCAGCCAATGCCTTTTGGCTCAAATCGGGTGTCAGCGATACCACATACGCTTTGAAATACATCGACAAAGCAATAGAACTCGACCCCCATTATAGTCCTGCCTATATGCTCAAGGGCGACATCTACAAGTGGGCTGACGACACTACTGTAGCTGTAAACTACTATAAAAAGGCGATAGAGATGGCTCCCAACGACTTCAGAACGTATCGTAAGTATGCAGCGTTTGTAGAGGCGGGTTTGGACAAGGTGACAGAGCGTGCGTTTGCGGGCGATACAGAGGCTCAAGAAGAAGTACGTAGACGTAGAGCAAAGCTGGAAAATATATACGCAATGGCTAAGGAAGCCAATCCTACATTCCCCTATAATCGTGATTGTGCACGTTTGTATGCTGCATACGGTCTTACTACAAATGAGATTCAAAAGGGCGTTCAGTTGTATGATGAAGCTCAAAAGGACTCTTTAGAGGCTGACGACTATACTTCACAGGCCCGAATGGTATATACCTTTGTGGACAATGCCGATGGTAACACAAAGTTGCAGCTCTATACGCGCATTATGAATATTTGCGATAGTGGTTTGGTTAGATATCCTGCATACTATTATATCCTCTCCACTGGTGCGGATTGGGCGAACAGAGCGTATGATCTTGTAAAGAAGCAGCAAGGTGATGCTCTTTATGAGTATAAGAAGTTGTTCGCTTCAAGGGCATTGGAGTATAGTGAAACTTTGATCGCAAGCAAAGACACAGCTATTACTGATTTGAATTACTTGAATTATGGTAAGGCACTTATTAATAACAATAAGTTAAATCAGGGAATAGATGTGTTGAAGGAATTGCTAAAGAGCCCGACAATTAAAGATGATCAGGTAGCTTCTGCAATGGGTGTTATCAGTAATACCTATAAGGATATGGGCGAATACGATAAGGCAGAAACGGCTTATCAAGAGTATATCAATACTGTTGAGAGCAATGGTAAGCTGAACTATTTCCATCTGCAGAACTATGCTGCGATGTATAAGGATAAGGCGGAAGAGTGTGTCGGAATGGAGCAGGTGGCAGCTTATAAGAAAGCCTTTGATATATATGGACAGGCTGCAGAACGATTCCCTGATTATGCAGACTATGGCTATATCAATCAGCTTCAGTTGAGCCCGTTAATTGACCCTGATCAAGAGGCAGGCGTTGGATTGCAACCTGCTTTGCAGCTGTATAATAGCGTTTCTGCAAATGCTTCTTGGCAGTTGATGGCAACTCGTTATTTGGTAGGCTACTACTTCAATGTGAAGAAGAGCAAGGAGTTGGCTCGTAAATACTTTATGCGTTGGCATGAGCTCGACCCAGACAACGAGACTGTCAAGCGAAACATCGCAATCTTGTATAAGGTTAAACTATAAGATGAAGATATAACTTCACATCAGATATTAGGCTATGGCAGCAATGTCATAGCCTTTTTTATTATCCAGTTGTTTCAGCTCTCTTTTTTCATAAGTTAGAAAAATTAATTGCTTCATGCCGTGTTTTCAGAATAATAATTGTAACTTTGTAAAGTAGCATTAAACTTATTGTATTATGGGAGGACTGAAAGATAGATACATACGTTTCGACTGGGCTATCAAGCGCTTGCTCCGTCAGAAAGCCAACTTCGACGTGTTGGAAGGTTTCCTTACCGTGTTTATCGGTGAGGAGGTGAAGATTGTGGAGATACTCGAGAGTGAGGGCAATCAGCAAACGCCAGACGATAAGTTCAACCGTGTGGACATCAAAGCACGAAACTCAAAGGGTGAGATAATACTTGTAGAGGTACAGAACACAAGCGAGCTTTATTATCTGGAGCGCATCCTGTATGGCGTAGCGAAAGCCATCACCGAGCACATCCATCTCGGTGATACATACAAGGAGGTGAAGAAGGTGTATTCTATAAGCATCCTCTATTTCGATATAGGTAAGGGTGCCGACTACCTGTATGTAGGACAGAACAAGTTCATCGGTGTGCATACAAACGACCAACTCGTCATAACGGCTAAGGAGAAAGGTGCTTTAGTGCAGAAGAGTCCGGCAGAGATATTCCCCGAGTACATTCTTGTGCGTGTCAACGAGTTCGACAAGGTAGCAGTGACTCCGTTGGAGGAGTGGGTTGCTTACTTGAAGAGTGGAGTAATAAAGGAAAACACCACTGCTCCAGGATTGCAGGAGGCACGCAAAAAACTGCAGTATTACTCGATGACCGATGCCGAGCGCTATGCTTATGATGAGCACCTCAACGCTGTGATGATACAGAATGATGTGCTTGGCAATGCACGCGAAGAAGGACTTGCCGAGGGTCGTGCCGAGGGACTTACGCAGGGCCGTGCTGAGGGGCTTACGCAGGGTCGTGCCGAGGGTCGTGCAGAAGCAAAGAAGGATATTGTTAAATCTATGTTGAGCAATGGTCTGTCGGTAGAGCAGGCTGCAAAATATAGTGGTCTGACTGTAGAAGAAGTAGAAAGTATAAAGTAAAATCACGATATGGGAGAATATATAGTATCGGCGCGTAAGTACCGCCCGATGACATTCGACTCGGTGGTGGGGCAGGCTGCTCTCACCGCTACGTTGAAGAATGCCGTGAAGAGTGGCAAATTGGCACACGCCTACCTGTTCTGCGGACCGCGCGGAGTAGGCAAGACGACGTGTGCGCGCATCTTCGCGAAAGCAATCAACTGCATGAATCCTACTACGGATGGTGAGGCATGTGGCGAGTGCGAGAGCTGCAAGGCGTTTGCAGAAGGACGCTCGTACAATATCTTCGAGCTTGACGCAGCCAGCAACAACTCCGTGGAGCACATCAAGTCGCTCATGGAGCAGACACGCATACCGCCACAGGTGGGCAAGTACAAGGTGTTCATCATCGATGAGGTGCACATGCTTTCGCAGGCAGCGTTCAACGCTTTCCTGAAAACACTGGAGGAACCGCCTGCACACGTGGTGTTCATTCTTGCCACAACCGAGAAGCATAAGATTTTGCCAACCATCCTCTCGCGTTGTCAGATTTACGACTTCGAGCGCATGAGCGTGGAGAACACCATCAACCACCTGAAGTATGTGGCAGAGAAGGAAGGCATCACCTACGAGGAAGAGGCATTGGCACTCATCGCCGAGAAAGCTGATGGCGGTATGCGCGATGCCCTTTCTATCTTCGACCAGACGGCAAGCTTCTGCCAGGGCAACATCACATACGCAAAGGTGATTGAGGACCTAAACGAGCTCGACACCGACAACTACTTCAAGTTCGTCGACTATGCGTTGGCGAACAAGGTGAGCGAATGCATGGTGCTCCTCAACTCGATAATAGAGAAAGGCTTCGACGGTGGTAATCTTATCAACGGACTTGCTTCGCACGTGCGCAACGTGCTCATGGCTAAGGATGCGCAGACGCTGAAGCTCCTTGAGGTGAGCGAGAAACAGCGTGAGAAGTACAGCGCACAGGCAAAGGCGTGCCCCACGCAGTTCCTCTACAAGGCACTGAAGCTGATGAACCAGTGCGACCTAAGCTATCGTCAAAGCAGCAACAAACGTCTGCTCGTAGAGCTGACACTCATCCAGGTGGCACAGATCACGCAGCCGGAGGATGCCGACAGTGCGGGGCGTAGCCCCAAGCAGCTGAAAACCCTGTTCAAACTTCTTGATTTCACCCGGACGAAAGTGGCTCAGCAGGTGGCTGCTCCGGTGAGCCATGCCTCGGTAAGCCATGTTTCAGCTGAGGCTCCTACTTCGCAGACCGCCGCATCGGGTTCAGAAGCCGTCTCCGACAAGTTGTCTACCGGCGTACCACGCTTGAAGCTCTCGTCGCTCGGTATGACCTTCCAAAGCTTGCAGCGCAAGGATGCGGTGGCGGCAAAGAAAGAGGCGGAAGAGACAAATAAGGATGAGAACGAGCAGTTCACGCAGGAGTTCCTCGATCTGCAATGGCTCTCGATGTGCAACCGTATGCCGCAGAAGATGGTGGGGCTTGCTTCCCGAATGAAGAACATGCAACCGCGTATCACCACCTTCCCCGATATCGAGGTGTTGGTAGACAACCAGATATTGCTCGACCAGGTGAACGAGATAAAAGGTCGCATACGCGTCACGCTTGCCAAGGCACTGCACAACGGAAATGTGTCAATATCGCTCCGCCTCGCCGAGGCAGAAGAGATAAGCCGCCGAAAGACAAAGAAGGAGGTGTACGACGAACTGATGCAGCAAAAGGAAGTGCGAGCGTTCGTCGAATCGTTAGGGCTCGAACTTGTTTAAAAGTAAAAAAGTAAAAGGTAAAAAGTAAAAAGGTAATGGTCTGCGTCGGTCGTTACGCGTATTCGCATCGACCGACGCAGACATTCGTATCGACCGACGCAGACATTCGTATCGACCGACGCAGACATCCGCATCGACCGACGCAGATATCCGCACCGACCGACGCGGACTATTTCTCAACGATGCTTTCTATGTACTTGCACACCATGTTGATGCCCTTCAGGTTGTCTCCACCCTCTGGTATGATGACGTGCGCGAAGCGCTTTGTCGGCTCAATGAACTGCTCGTGCATAGGTTTGAGCACCTTCAGGTAGCGGTCGACAACCATAGACACGGTGCGTCCGCGGTCGATAGTGTCGCGTTGTATGTTGCGTATGAGTCGCTCGTCGGGGTCGCAGTCGACGAAGATGCGCAGATCCATCATGTCGCGCAGACGCTTGTTGAGCAGTGTCATAATGCCCTCCACGATAATCACCGGCTTCGGCTCCACGTGTATTGTCTCCTTCTCGCGGTTGCACTTCAGGTACGAGTACGTAGGCTGTTCGATAGCTTTGCCCTCGCGCAGCTCGTTAATCTGCTTTATCAGTAGCTTCCAGTCGAACGCATCGGGATGGTCGAAGTTGATAGCCCGGCGCTCCTCTTCGGTCATGTGCGACGTGTCGTTATAGTACGAGTCGAGTGGTACGACAGCCACGTGGTGCGGCGGCAGTGCCTCAACAATCTTCTTCACTACAGTGGTCTTGCCGGAGCCTGTGCCGCCGGCAATACCAATTATTGTTATCTTGTCGTTTGTCATATTCTTAAGCTTGGTCGTATAATGTGCTGAACATGCGGCTGTAGAACTCTGCCTTGCGTTCGGGCTTCATGGGGTAGGCGCGCGAGCTGCTCGGCATACGCCATAGACGCAGTGTTCTGTCGTCGAAGCCGAACTGCACGTTCTCGCCAACCTTCGGCTGCACCTTTATGTCGAAGCACGCGCAGAGCACGTCGGTGGCTTTCTGCCCGGTGGTCACGATGTCGGTGAGCGAGGGTAGGGAGCGCACCATTGCCTTCAGGTCCGTAGGCTCCACCACCTCCAAGTCCTTATCCGACGCCGTGTTCTTCAGTCGGCGCACCACCGTCGCCGTGTCGTACATGCCGATGCGACGCTCGTTGAGGAACGGGATAATGCGGTCGAGTCGGAACGTCTTTGCTTCGGTGTCGACGAAGTGCAGCTTGTCGTTGAAGAAGCATAATCCGAAAATGCGCCACATATCGTTGGTGAAGTTGGGGTAGTAGAACCGCATCGACCAGCGCTGTTCGCCCGGCGGAAAGCTGCCGAGCATGAGCAGCCGGCAGCCGTCGGGGAGGAACGGGGTGAAGGGATGGCGTTCGGTATTCATTACTTCTGCTCCTTCACCAGATACACCACTACCGGCAAGTGGTCGGAATAGCCGTCGAGCCATACACCGCCTGCGGTGGTACGCTTCGGCGAGCCCTTGTACTTGCCCTCGCTCTGTATGAGGTACGGGCGGATATGGATTTGATGCTGGAAGTACTTCAGAGTAGAGAAGTCCTTCACGCCCTTCGGGTTGAGCAGGTTCGGAGTCATCACGATCTGGTCGAAGAGGTTCCACGAGCCGTTGTAGAACAGTGTGCCCTTGCCCTGCTTTGTGAGAATGTTATACCACGGGTTATACATGTCGTCCTTGCCCGTCTTCTCGATAGACGGCTTGCAAGAGAGTCCTTCGGTCATCGACTTGTTTGTAGGGTCGTCGTTCATATCGCCCATCACGAACACCTTGCAGTTGGGGTCGGCGTTCAGCAGTGAGTCCTTCACCACGCGCACCTGTCTGCCAGCCACCTCGCGGTAGTAGGATGTGGCGAAACGGCTCGGCCAGTGGCACACGATTACAGCCACGTGTTCGCCGGCGAGCGTGCCGCTAACGGTGAGGTAGCCACGTGTCACGTAGTTGGAGTCCTTCTTCTCCTCGGGAACGTATGGCACGAGGCGCACATCCTTCACGGTGAAGAAGCGAGGGTTGTAGAGCAGCGCGCAGTCGATGCCGCGGCGGTCTGGACCCTCTACATGTACATACTTATATCCGCGCTGCTTCAGAGCAGGCTGTGCTGTGAGGTCGTCGAGTGCCTTCGAGTTCTCCACCTCCGAGAGTCCGATGAGGGCGCATCCGATGCCTGGCAGCTTGTCTGTGCCAAGGTCGGCTAATGCCTGCGACATATTGCGTAGTTTGTGGCTATATTTCAGTCCGTTCCATTTGTATGCGCCGTTAGGCAGGAAGTCGTAGTCGCGCTTACCCTCATCGTGGCAAGTGTCGAAGAGGTTTTCCTGGTTGTAGAAACCTACGGCATAGAGATTGAATTTCTTCTGAGCCGATGCTCCCAATGTCATGCATAGGAGTAAGGCGAGGATAAAGAGATTTTTTTTCATTTGAGTTATTTGTTTTTTGTTTTTATTCGTTACACACTGCATGTACGTGATACACGCCTACAAAGTTACAGTAATTTGTTATCATTGTGCCCTATTTCGTGTTTTTTTTGCATGAAATTGCGATTGTTTTCCAATCCGTTGGCATGTTCTGCATTGAAACATATACTTAATAAAAATTAAATATGGAAATGTTTCATTAATTGAATAAAAATGTGTTACTTTGCAATCTATTTCTTAAACTACCCTAATTGAATGAAATAAAAAAAGTAGTAGTTGATTTAGAAACGAAAATTTAAAACTTAATTATAAACATTACATGCAAAAGAAGCTTAAATTAGCAGTGTTGGCAATGTGCTGCGCTCCGTCTGCTTTCGCTCAGACACAGACCGACTCTATCGGTTATCATAGCGAAGCTGCAAGCGAGGCTGCCTTCACTTTCACTGAGGCACAGCTCGGTGAGGACGACGACATGACACAGAATGTGACAATCGTCAACTCCAACTCCGACATCTATGCCAGCCAGGTGGGCTATCTGTTCTCACCGGCACGTTTCCGCTATCGTGCTTTCGATCAGAAGTACAATGAGGTTTATCTCAATGGCTTGCAGCTGAACGACATGGAGAGCGGACAGTTCCGTTACTCTCAGGTAGGCGGTCTGAACAATATGACCCGCAACCAGGAGTTTGCCCTTCCGTTTGAAGGCAACAACTTCACCATGTCGGGCATGGGCGGCTCCAACAACTACAACTTCCGTCCGTCGGCAATGCCTGTAGGTCATCGTATGACCCTCAGTGGTGCTAACCGCAACTACACTCTGCGTGGTATGTATACCTATAGCACTGGTCTCTCAGAGAAAGGTTGGGCGTTCACAGGTGGCGTGAGCTATCGTTGGGCACGCAACGGCTACGTAGAGGGCACATTCTACAACTCGCTCTCTTACTTCCTCGCCGTGCAGAAGGTGATGGGTAAGCACAGCCTCTCGCTCTCTACATGGGGCAACCCGACCGAGCGTTCTACACAGGGCGCAGGTACAGACGAGATGTATTGGCTCGCCAACAACCGCTACTACAACCCTTATTGGGGCTATCAGAACGGTAAGAAGCGCAACTCGCGCGTGGTGAACGACTACGCTCCAAGTGCAATCCTCACATGGGACTGGAACTTCAACGAGAACTCGAAGCTCACTACATCGTTCTTCGGCAAGTACTCTATGTACAAGAGCACAAAGCTCAACTACAACAACTCAGACAACCCACATCCTAACTACTGGAAGAATATGCCGTCAAGCTACTACGACGTGTGGAACAGCGAAAACTCTACATATCGCACAGAGCAGGCTTACGAGGATTGGTTGACATCATACAACTATTGGCGTGCATCAAAGGCTAATCGTCAGATCAACTGGGATCGCCTCTACTACTCAAACAAGAACGCAGCTGCACAGGGCGGCGACGCTATGTACTACATCCAGGCTAAGCACAACGACAACCTGATGCTCTCGTTTGCCTCTACATTCAATCATCAGATTGACAAGGACAAGAAGGTAAATGTAGGCGTACTTGCAGCTACCAACAAGGCAATGCACTACCAGACAATGGAGGACTTGCTCGGTGCTACCCAGTTCCATAACATCAATACATATCTTATATCAGATAAGTACACAGCTACTTCGCCCGAAGCACAGTACGACCTCAACCATCCTAACGCAGTCGTTAAGGAAGGCGACCGCTTCTGCTACGACTACAATCTGCTCATCAACAAGGGCAAGGTATGGAGCTCGTACACCGAGAACTTCGGTTGGGCTAACTATACTATAGCAGCTAAGCTCGGCTACACCTCTTTCCAGCGCGACGGCAAGATGCGTAACGGTTTGGCTGCCGACAACTCGTTCGGCAAGAGCAAGCGAGCAGAATTCGTTGATGGTGGCTTCAAGTTCGGTTCTAACCTCACACTCGGTCGTGGCAACGTACTCTCGCTCGGCGTTGGTTACGAGCATCGTGCACCGGAAGCACGCGCAGCGTTCATGTCGCCAGAGATCAACAACGACTTCGTTCAGGGACTCAAGAACGAGCGCATCTTCAGTACAGAGCTCGGCTACATGTACGAGAACTCTTGGCTGCACCTCAATGTGAAGGGTTACTACAGCCGCATGACTAACGTATCCGACTGGCAAAACTTCTATAACGATGATAGCAACTCGTTCATCTATGTGTCTATGACCGATATGAACAAGTCGTACTACGGTGCAGAACTCGGCGCTAAATTCAAGCTCGCAAGCTTCCTCGACATTAAGCTCATCGGTACAATCAGCGAGGCTAAGATTACGAACAACTCTAAGCTCTGCTACATGAAGTCGACAGATGCCACACTGTACGGCACCGCCCAGACAGGTGACAACTACGACTATATCCACAACAAGGGTATGCGCGACAGCGGCACACCGCTCACCGCTCTCAGCCTCGGCGTAAGCTATCATCAGAAAGGTTGGTTCATCGACCTCAACTGCAACTACTACGACCGCATCTACCTGTCGTACTCGCCTAACTACCGTTTCCACAAGAACGTGAAGAACCGTAACGATGTGATGAAGGCACTCGGTCAGCCGATTATCAACGACGTGACCGGCGAAATCGTTTCAGGAGCACTCGATCAGGCTAAGGGTCACGGCGGTTTCATGCTCGACGGCTCAATCGGTCGCAGTATATACCTCAAGCACGGATCGCTCTCAATCAACCTCATGGTTCAGAACATCCTCAACAACCGCGACATCGTTACCGGTGGTTACGAGCAGAGCCGAAGCGGCTACACACAGAGCCTGAACGTACGTGGCTACTCGTTCGAGAAGAACCCGTTCAAGTTCTACGCCTTAGGTACAAACGGTATGCTGAACATTACTTATAAATTCTAAATCACAGAAAGAAGATGAAAAGTATAAAATATCTGAAACTTGCGCTCTTCGCGCTTGTTATAGGTCTTTCTGCTACATCATGTATGGACGAAGATTGGACCGACCCTACTGGCGAGGTAGCACCGTTCGGCAACAACCAGCTTCAGGAGACCAATGTCGTTTCTATTGCTGATCTTAAGGCAAAGTACGGTGCACAACTGAAGGATGTAGTGAACGACACAGTGCGCATCGCTGACGGCGTGCAGATTAAGGGTCGCGTCACAGGCAACGACATCTCTGGCAATATCTATAGCCAGGTTATGATCGAGGATGCTACCGGTGGTATCATCATCAGCGTTGCTCAGGGCGGCATCAACGGTCAGATGCAGATCGGTCAGGAGATTCTCGTTGACCTCGGCGGACTCTACTATGGCGTATATCGCACACAGCCACAGCTGGGTATCCCGTACACCGACTTCAAGAAGAACCAGACTTACCCGAGCCGCATCAGCCGTGCAGAATGGCAGACACGCTTCAAGATTCTCGGCAAGCCCGACGCTTCGCTCGTGGTACCTCACGTGTTCGAGACTTCTGAAATCAGCACACTCAACAACGAGACCGTGGCACATAAGTACTCTGGACAGATTGTGACACTGAAGGGTGTGGAGTTCGACACAGCCGACGGCACAGTTACATTCGCTCCTGAGGCTGAAGGTGCCACTACAGGCTACGGCGTGACACGCTACTTTAAGGGTTACACTGGTCAGAAGAAACAGATCGGCATCCGTACAAGCTGCTACGCTAAGTTCGCTGCCGAGAAGCTGCCGAAGGGCAAGCTCAACGTAACCGGTATCCTCACCGTTTACAAGACCAGCGCAACATCGTCTTACGGCACAACAGTGCAGCTCGTGCTGCGCACACTCTCCGACATCGAAGTGCTCGAGCCAGAGAAGAATCAGCCGGCAGAAGAGAAGTAAGGCTATCTTACATTATTATATATTATATAACAAGCAAACAAACAAAAGAATATGAAAAAGATATTTTTCTCAATGCTCGTCGCAACAATGACAGCATTCACATTCACAAGCTGCGAGGACGTTCCTGCTGCTTATGAAATTCCAGGCGGTGGTAACGGCGGCAATGGTGGTTCAACCGAAACGGTTGGCAACGGTACTGCAGAGAATCCTTACACTGTGGAGGACATCAAGAAGTCGGGTGCTAAAGGTAGCAACGTCTTCGTAAAGGCTTACATCGTAGGTTTCGTTCCTGAAAAGGCTATCGACGACGCAAAGTTCACAGCCGAGGGTTGTGAGGCTGTAAGCAACGTACTCATCGCAGCTTCTGCTGACGAGACATCAGTTGATAATGTAATGCCAGTACAGCTGCCTGTCGGTGATGTGCGCAATGCTATCAACCTCAAGGACAATCCTACAAACATCAAGCAGGAAGTAGTTCTCTGCGGTAACATCGAGGCTTACTTCGGCAAGACCGGTCTGAAGTCGGTTGTCTGGGCTAAGCTCGGCGACAAGGAGTTCGGTGCAAAGCCTGGCACAGAGGGTGGTGGCACCGGAATCACAGGCACACCGAAGGGCACTGGCACAAAGGACGATCCGTTCAACAGTGTAGCTGCGAATGCTGAGGCAAACAAGCTGGCTGCAAACGCAGTGTCTGAGCAGGGCTACTACATCAAGGGTAAGGTAGTTTCTGTGAAGGAGGCTTTCTCTGCACAGTATGGCAATGCTTCTTTCTATATCTCTGATGACGGTCAGGCAGGTGGTCAGTTCCTCGTGTTCCGCTCACTCTACCTCGGCAATCAGAAGTGGACAGAGGGTCAGGCAAACATTCAGGTTGGTGACGAGGTTGTAGTTTACGGCAAACTCACCAACTACATGGGCAACACTCCTGAAACAGCTCAGAACACTACATACCTTGTTTCTGTAAATGGCAAGACAGAGGGGGGTTCAACTGAAGGTGGCGAGGACAAGCCTGGCACTGGTGAGGATAAGCCTGCAGGCAATGGCAATATCGCTATCGACGGCACAACACTCACACTCTCTAACCCGAGTGTTCAGGCTGGTGCAACAACAGTAGAGATGGTTCCTGGCGACTTCTATACAGAGAATGGTACTGAGGTTACAACCATCACTCTTAAGGACGGCACAAAGATCGTCTTCGACGCAAACGGCGAGAAGAATGGTCCGAAGTATTACACAGGTGCTAACTACTCTAACATCCGTGTTTACAAGAACAACACTATTACTTTCGAGGGTCACAAGGCAATCGCTAAGGTTGTGTTCAGCTGCGATGTAGACAAGAACAAGAATGTCAATTGCGTTGGTAACGAGACAGCTACTGTTGTTATCGACGGCAAGAAGATGGTTTATACAAACGTCTTCAAAGAGGCTTCTGGCGGTGGCGTTCAGTTGCGTATAACCAAGATTGTAATCACATACGCCAAGTAATAGGCTTATTTATATCGTAAGTAATACGATTCTTTAATATTCCAAGCCATTTCAAACGATGAGGTGGCTTGGAATTTTTGTTTTCAAAAATTTGTCGGTATCATAAAAAAGTCGTAACTTTGCATCCGCTAAGCATTTGAAAGCGAAATATTTATTTAACACTATAACAATTTAAACAAAATGAAGAAGGGAATTCATCCAGAAAACTATCGCCCCGTCGTATTCAAGGATATGTCCAACGGCGATATGTTCCTTACAAAGTCTACATGCAAGGCTACAGAGACAGTAGAGTTTGAAGGCGAAACTTACCCAGTAGTAAAAGTCGAAATCTCAAGCACATCTCACCCGTTCTATACTGGTAAGAGCAAGCTTGTCGATACTGCAGGTCGCGTAGATAAGTTCATGAACCGCTACGCAAAGGTTCGCAAGTAAGGAAAAGAACGAGATATATACTTCAAATAGACACGCTCTATTTTTGAAATAGAATATTGAGAGTGTGTTCCATCCGTAGTTGCATATACGTATGGAACATACTCTCTTTTTTGTTTAAAAGTAAAAAAGTAAAAAAGTAAAAAAGTAAAAGAGTAAAAGGGACTTTAAAGGAAAATAACGGATGAAACAATATTATAAATACGCGCTGCGCTATGCAACTGTTGTTGTGATGATGCTCTCTGCGCTCACCTTCACCGCTTGTGGAGGCGATGACGATGAGGGTGATGGTAATCAGAGCGGTCAGGTAGACAAGAAGAACAAGAACGCCAACATACTGTCGGCTGCCAACGGCTACAACAAAGCTATTCGACGCACGGAGTTCCCGGCTCTGAAGAAGACGGGCAAGCAGAAGGTTATTGTCTATCGTATGACATCTACATCTTACGATAAAGACGGTGTTAACTTCTCGGTGGAGTGGGACTGCGACAAGCGTTCGCAGCGCTGGACGTGCTATCAGATGCACAAAGGCTACTCGGGCAAGTATTCGCGTGAATCGAACTTCTTCTTCGATGCTACGAACCTCAATAGCAACGAGTATTGGGGCGAGTACACTTACTTCCCTGGCTACGACCGTGGCCACATCTGTCCGAGCGGCGACCGCACCGCTTCAAAGGAGATGAACGCTCAGACGTTCGTAATGACGAACATGCAACCGCAGTATCATAAGTTTAATGGTTTCGACGACAGTGGTAACAATGGCTTGTGGGTGCGTATGGAGAACCAGCTGCGCAAGTGGGCTGACAAGCTCTCTGCAACGGATACTATCTTCGTCTGCAAGGGTGGCACAATCGACAGCGAGGCTAACATCATAACGCACATCGGGGGCAAGCTCATCGTGCCGAAGTATTTCTACATGGCTATCCTGCGCAAGAGCTCGTTCGGATATGCAGGCATGGCGTTCTGGAGCGAACAGACAAATGCGTGGCGCGTGAACGAGACGTTACGTTCACACGCTATCTCTATCGCAGAGCTTGAGAAGCGCACCGGCATCGACTTCTTCTGCAACCTCCCCGACGATGTGGAGGCGCAGGTTGAGAAAACGTTCAACCCGAGTGTCTGGTCAGGCTTATAGAGAGTCCTCTGTCCCACAGATGTATTGTAGGAGGGTATGGCATCCTTGCCATACCCACGCACCCACAGAGAAAATCTCCCACAGATTTCACAGATTTACACAGATTCTTAGGGTGCTTTCAGGGGGTGCACTTGTCTCAAGTGCACCAACAGAGCAAGAAGTGCACCAACCGAGAAGGCGTACCGTCTGCTCTGTTGGTGCAGCTGAGACAGCTGCACCCCCTAGGTGTGCTCCCACAGAATTCGCGGAATACACAGAACTTTCTGCTGAGAAAAACTCCCACAGAATTCACAGAACCCACAGAGTCTTCAGTTGAGAAAATCTCCCACAGAATTCACAGATTTACACAGATTTTTATAGCAAAAGGTTCTGTGTGTTCTGTGAATTCTGTGGGAGAATAACGCAATCAGCATCTGTGTAGATCTGCTTTCTATGTTAAAATCCAAATGTTTTGACCATTATTTTCATTTTAAG
>OOBB01000330.1_pt1 | contig 27122 bp, 11 predicted proteins | sample 1671661 | NCBI WGS metagenome assembly OOBB01 (sample SAMN06348179, study PRJEB24527) | human gut metagenome | biome: human gut; feature: ankylosing spondylitis patient; material: feces | host: Homo sapiens | place: China | collected 2015-10
CATATAGAAGGTCTTGTTCTTCTTGTTATAGCTGATGGCTGGTGCGAAGATACCGGCTGATACCTGCTGGCCCTTCAATGGAACCTGTGATGTGCGGTCGAGAACATGACCGGCAGGCTGCCAGTTGACCAGGTCTTTACTGGTTGAGAGAGGCACACCTGGGAAGAAGGTAAACGAAGAGTTTACCAGATAGTAGGTGTCGCCTACGCGACAGAGTGATGGGTCTGGATAGAAACCAGCCAGTACCGGGTTGTAATACTGGTGAGTCTTGTCGATTTCAACATTGAAGCGAGCGTCATTGCCCGCATACTTGAAATAGTCAAACTCAGCTGTCTGCGCCTGTGCAGCGGCTGCAAGCGTCAGGGAAAGCGATAAGATTGCAATTTTCTTCATTTTATTATTGGGTTTAAAATTACAGAATGAGTATCTGAACTCATGGCTGAAACATGTATTCAGAATTCTGCTGCAAAGTTAACGCTTTCCTTTTAAATATACCCCCACAGGATGTTACCAACACTTTGCGAGGCGTATCATAAGCTTCTCTATTTGTAACAAATACTTTATTTTTGGAAACATCTGGCCTTTTCTGCAGTGAAAAGGCTAGATTTTCCGGTGTGTCTGCATATAATCGCGAGGCGAAGAGCCATAAAAGTTCTTGAACATGGTGCTGAAGCTGGCTGGGTTGGAGAAACCGCAGCTAAACATGATGTCTGTTATCGTCTTGTTAGAGTGGCTCAGCAACTTTTCGGCATATTGCAGACGGGTATTGCGGATGAAGGCATGTGGTGTCTGGTTGGTCAGTTCCTTCATTCGGCGGTGCAGATGCACACGGCTCAGTCCTACTTCGCGGGCAATCATATCCACACTCAGGTCCTCATTATCCATGTTATCATTGATTACCTTCATCACCTGTTCCATCAGCTGGTCTTTTGGTGACAGGGTTTTTTCTATCGCAATCTGCTTGTCGCTCTGTCTCTCGTTGCCCATAAACTTGTTTCTCAAAGTGCGGCGCACGTTGAGCAGGTTGATGATGGTGCGGCGCAGAATGTCCATATTGAACGGCTTCACCACATAGGCATCGGCACCCGACTGCAAACCGGTCAGCTGGTCTTCCTCTCTGCTCATCGCTGTAAGCAGAATCACCGGAATGTGGTTGGTGTTCACATTGTTCTTAATCTTGGTACAGAGCGTATTGCCGTCCATCTCTGGCATCATGATGTCTGAGATAACGAGGCTTGGCTTCTGCTTGATAATCTCTGGCAGCGCCTCCTTTCCGTTGCAGAAGGTAAGGATATTGTAGGTTTCCTGTAGTTGGGTCTTCAGGAAATTACGTATTGCCTCATCGTCTTCTACCACAGCGATGGTGCTCTTTGCCTTGCTCTTGAAATCTTCTTCGGCGTCATTGGCTGTATCGGCAGCATTCTCTTCGTTTCCTTCCTCCATGTTTTCTTCCAGTTCCTTGATGTCTTCAGCAGTCTGTGGCTCCGGTGCTTCTATCATTTCTTCCGGTTTCAGATGCTCGTTGCCCAGAGGCAGCGTGATGAGGAACTGGCTTCCTTCCTTCCAGTCGGCTTCATCAAGTGTCTTGTTGTTGGCAGCTGTAATGGTTCCGTAGTGCAGTTCCACGAGTGAGCGCGTCAGGTCGAGACCGATTCCCGTACCTACATTCCTGTCATTAGAAGTGGTGGTACTCTGATAGAAGCGCTGGAAAATCGTTTCGAGCTTTTCCTCCTGAATGCCCTTGCCGCTGTCCTTGATGGCGATGCGGACATGATGAGGCGAGTGGGAGAGGGTGATACGGATTCTGCCGCCTGCAGGAGTAAACTTGAAGGCGTTTGACAGGACATTCATCAATACCTTGTCAAAGTTGTCGCGGTCTATCCATACCGGGAGAGTTTCGTCTTCGTGCTCAAAGGTGAAGTGGATGCTCTTGGCTATCGCCTGCTGGCAGAAGAGTTTGTATTCATCGCCAATAAAGGCAACCATATCGGTTTCGCTCATGTGCATCACCATCTGTCCCTTGTCAATCTTTCTCAGGTCCATCATCTGGTTAATCAGGTGCAGGATTCGTTCCGAGTTCTTGCGCATCATATCGTAGATGCCCTGTCGGTGAGCGTCTTTGTCTTCCTTAATCAGCGTGAACAGCGGAGTGAGGATAAGAGTCAATGGGGTACGGATTTCGTGGCTGATGTTCATGAAGAACTTCAGTTTTGCTTCGCCCATCTCTTCCGCATGGATATGCTGCTGCAATATGAGCTGGTCTTCCATCTTGCGTTTGCGGTGCTTGATATAGAGCAGACAGAGCCCCAGGAAGGCAAGCAGATAGCAGATTCTTGCCCAGATGCTGGCGTACCAGGCTGGGTGAACGATGATGGAGAACTCCTTGACAGGGGTTTCGTATCCGTTGCAGATAGCCTTGACACGGAACTTATAGGTACCTGCTGGCATGTGTGAGAATGACAGCTCGTTCATGCCAGACTGTATGGTTCGCCAATCCTCACCATTGATGCTGTAGGCGTAACTGATCTGCTCTACATTATTATATGTAAGAGTAGACAGTTGGATGGTGAAGGTGTTGTCTTCATGAGATAAGGAGAACTCGTCGCTGTTGTAGGCGCCTTTGTCGGTGATAGTATAGATGCCCGATTCCATATCCGGGTATACAGGTTTGTTGCCCACAAGAAGTCCTGATATGGTAACTTTTGCCTGCCAAGGATGCTGTTTCACCTTGTCCGTATCAAACCAGTTGATACCGCCGGTTCCGCCCATCACCAGCATCTTTCCTCCCCAGAGCGTGCAGGCTGCAGCATCGCTGAACTCATTGCTCTGCAAGCCATTGTCTGAGTAGTACTTGTTGATGGTACCTTTTTCTGTATCTACCTGGTTTAAGCCCCAGGTAGTTCCTATCCAGATTCTGCCCTTGTAATCTTCTATGATGCTGGCTACGCTGTTGTCAGAAAGTCCAAGTTCTGTGTTGTAAATCTTCGGATGAGCATATCCCTTCTTCGGGTCATAGCAGATTGCGCCGTCTTCAGTGCCAAACCATACGCGGTTCTTGCTGTCAGAATAAACGCAATGTGAGAAACTGCCCTTGTTCAGACAGTTGACGCCACCGAAAGTGGAAGTCCAGCTGTTTTTTTGCTGGTCATAGCAAGCCAGACCCACAGAAGTGGCTACGAAAACCCGCTTACCATCTTTTGAGATGCTAAGTTTCACGAGGTAATCATTAGGAATACTATTCTTTTTCAGGTTGTTGTCGGCACCATCTTGTGCTTCCCATTGCTTGATGCTTCCATCAGGAGAAAGGCGGAAAAGTCCTTTGCCCATGGTAGCAAACCATACATTGCCCTGCGGGTCTTCCTGGATATCGAAGATGCCCGTCTGGTTGCCAATGCCTAGGCTGAATGGATGGAAAGACCCCCCCGCATCTATAAATCCGATGCCGTTAGTATAGGTTCCTACCCACGTTCTGTCCTTCCGGTCTTTGCAGAGTGCCAGTACCGTGGTGTTGCTTAATAAATGGCTCTTGATGCTACCGGTTTTTATGTCAAAGAGGTAAAGACCATCCTTGTCGGTGCCCACCCAGACTCGATTGCCCTGGTTGGCACACAGACTTGTGATGCTGTTTTCGCCTATCACGTTGCGGTTGCCCAAACGGTAGCCCATATAGTTGAAATCGCATTGAGCCTGCGACTGCATGAATACGCCCTTCTGGAGCATACTCACCCAGATGTTTCCCGTAAAATCTTCTATAATGCTGGTAATCTTGCACTTGGCAATATTTACTTCATGGCAGAACAGAGGATTATTTTGCAAGAATCCTGTTACAGGATTATACACGAAGATACCCATACCATCGCAACCGATAAACAAGCGCTGGTCGCGGCTGATATAGATGTTGTCAATAGAAAGATTGCCTATGCCGGCTATCTTGGTGAAGACGGTTGAACCTGCCTTGAGAAGGTAAACACCATCATTCTTGGTAGCAAGATAAATGTTACCCTTGTCGTCTTGCCTGATATCTTGTGTGTTAAGTTGCTCTGTTCCCATGATGCGTGAAACAATCTTGCCGTTCTTTTCTTTCCGTAACAGCTTTCCGTTTTCCAGGATAATCCAGAGCCTTTCTTGTTTGTCTTCCAATATCTTGTGTACAAACTTCAGCTTCTCCACTTCTCCTTTCATGGTGTAACAGGCGTTTGCATCTATTTTCTTGGTCATGATGCCGTAACCGGAGGTAACGACAGCAATATCGCCATTGTGCAAACGGCTTACCTGGGTAACGTAAGTGTTTATAGGCTTATTTCTTGAATCGAGCATAGGTACGTTGCTGAACCTTTTACCATTAAGTATAAGTAGCGACTTGTTTGTTCCCAGCACAATACGCCCCTTTTCATCCTGTGTTATACTGTTGATGTAGTTGCTGTTGAGCCCGTCACTGTTATCGTAGGTTTTTCTGATGACCATAAAGTTATAGCCATCATAGATATTCAAGCCGTTACGGGTGGCAATCCAAATGAAACCATTTGAATCCTGGAACACCTGAGTGGCAAGGTTGCTCGAAAGCTGGTTGTCTGAATTGAAAAGTTTTCCTCGCTGCGCCATCATATTCTGCGCAGTGAGACAGAAGATAAACATCAGTAAAAGACCGATGTATCTCATTGTTCTGAGGTTTGATTTCATGGAAATCATCATGATTCTTGGTTTCATTGTCTTTTGGCTTTTTTATATTCGTTTGCAAAAATACAAAATAAATGGGAGAATAATGCATGGTAAGGTATGTTTTTTACGAGAATGTATCAAAAAGATGTTAAAATGTTACATAGGGTAAAGATAAGGTTACATGTGATACGAGAGAAAAACTATTGGTTACTTATTATAAAGTATATATGATAGATTAGGAGTATCTTTGCATCGGTTTTTTAAGTTGTATATTTTAGAATATTTAGGTTAGTTAGCTTTATACATAATAGTTTGTAGAATAGGTTTAGAATTTCTAAAAGATTTTGATATTATGGTTTTTATATAGAATCATGATTAATTGGTTTTCGGGAATGGTGCGTAGTGATTACGCGCCATTCTATTTTAAAAGACCAGCATCCTTTTCTGTAAACTGGAACCTGGCAATCCTTCATAATATAATAAGGTGACTGACAATAAATGATAAATCTAAAAATTGTAACAATGAAAAGAAAGAAATTGTTAATATCACTCGCTATGGCTATGCTGTCAATGGCGGGGCTGGCTGCAGATAATCTGCCGGCACTTCGTGTGCAGGGTAAGAACCTGGTAGATGCCAATGGTAAAACTGTGGTTCTTCATGGTGTGATGGATACGCCAAACCGTTATTTCAATGGGTGGAGATGGCAAAAGTGGAAGGCTGACTATTCTGAAGCCGACATCAAACCTTGCCTCAATTATTTCGAGAAGATCTTCACCGCCATTACCGATCATTCCCAGGGCGCTTACTGTGATGTGTTCCGTCTGCACATGGATCCATGCTGGACCAACGATCCATCGAAGAAGGCAGAGAATGAGGCTGATATCTCGGCATTCAACATGGCGCGCTATCGTCACTATCTCCTGAACCTCTACATTCCTCTCATCAAGGATGCTATAGCACATGGACTTTACGTCATCGTCCGTCCACCGGGAGTCTGTCCACAAGACATTAGTGTTGGAGATAAGTACAACCGCTATCTCAAGTCGGTATGGAAGGCCTTTGCTGCCGATGAGTATATCCAGCAGAATTCGGGCATCATCTCCATCGAACTAGCCAACGAGCCGGTGAGGGTTCATATGGGTGATGGTTCTAATTCGGATAAAGCACTGCATGATTACTTCCAGCCGGTGGTTAACGAGATTCGTGCGCAGGGCTTCAAGGGCATCATCTGGGTGCCGGGCACCACTTGGCAGCAAAACTATCGTGACTATGTAAAGCATCCGATAGTAGACTCGCAAAACAATCTGGGTTATGCCGTTCACTGCTATCCAGGCTGGTATATGTCAGGCTCGGGCAACAATGACAATACCAACAAGGAGATATTCTACAATGCATTCCTGGATGCTGTGCCAGTGGCGAAGACCAATCCTATCATCGTGACCGAGATAGACTGGAGCCCATACAAGCCAGGCTCAGGCCACAAGGACGAGCAGGGCAACTGGGTGGAGAGCAACTATGGCACTTGGGGCACCGCTACCACATCAGGTTTTGGTGAAGGATGGAAGTATATCCACGACAAACTGGGCAATATCAGCATGACGCTTCAAGGCTCAGGACTCTACTTTGACATCGACACTTATCTCAAGGACAAGGTTGTGGAGCCTGCGTTCAAGGGAGTAGACGAGGCTTGCGGCGAAGCTTGCTTTAAATGGTATAAAGAATGGTATTTGAAACAAAATACAACAGGAATTAAACAATTAGAAACCCAGGCAGACGTGGTTTCCACCTTATATTATAATATAGAAGGAAAAGAAGTGGAAAAGCCAACTGCTGGTGTTTATATAATAAAACAACTGTTAAGTAATGGAAAAATACGTTCTCGCAAGGTTTTTCTGAAATGATAAACTTTCTGTTACACCACGCAAAGTATGTTTCGAAAGAAATCCATACCTTTGCCGCCGTGAATAAACAGTTTTTGTGCACGCCTAAATTTTTAAAGCATAAATCAAAAATGAATAGAACATGATTGAACAAGTGTTAACAATGAAACGGACAGCAGCCTTATGCTTGGTGGGAGCTTTCTGCAGCCTGAATGCTCAGGCACAGAAGATCCAGGTCAAGGGTAATCTTGTTGACGGTACAGGTGAGCCTCTGATAGGTGCCACTGTAAAAGTAAAGGGAAATCCCGGTGTCGGTGCTGTCACCGACTTAGATGGTAATTTCAGTATCAGTGTTCCTTCAGAGAATTCTATCCTCGTATTTACATACGTAGGTATGAAGACCAAGGAAGTAAAGATTGGTAAGAAGAGAGATTTCAAACTCTCAATGGAAGACGACAATGCCATCGGCGAAGTTGTAGTCGTTGGTTATGGTCAGCAGAAGAAGGCTTCTGTCGTAGGTTCTATTGCACAGACCACAGGTGAGGTGCTGGAACGTGCTGCCGGTGTCAGCGACATTGGTGCTGCCTTAACTGGTAACCTTCCTGGTGTGGTAACTGTTCAGGGCAATGGTATGCCTGGTGAGGAGGAGCCACAGATCATCATTCGTGGTGCTAGTTCTTGGAACAACAGTGACCCTCTCGTCCTCGTCGATGGTATCGAGCGTCCGATGAGCAGCGTGGATATCTCTTCAGTGGAGAGTATCTCCGTATTGAAGGATGCTTCCGCTACAGCAGTCTATGGTGTGAAGGGTGCCAATGGTGTCATCTTGATTACCACCAAGCGTGGTAAGGAAGGCAAGGCTAAGATTGATGTAGGCTTCAACGCTACATTGAAGGCTCCTTCTAAGTTGCCTAACAAGTATGATTCATACGATGCCTTGATGTTCCGCAACAGGGCAGTGGAGCATGAGTTGGGTGTTTCTCCTGAATCTTGGTCTTACATCCGTCCTCAATCATTTATTGAGAACTATCGTAACCAGACTACGGATGAGCAGCGTGAGCGTTATGCTAACGTGGATTGGCAGGATGCCCTCTTCAAGAAGAGCGCCATGTCATATAATGCCAATGTCAATGTGAGCGGTGGTACAAGCTTCGTGAAGTATTTTGCTTCTGCCGACTTTGTACACGAGGGTGACCTCTTCCGTGAGTATGATAACGGACGTAACTATAACTCTGGCTATGGATACAATCGTATCAATGTGCGCAGTAACTTGGACTTCTCTATCACTAAAACTACTACATTAAAGGTAAATGTATCTGGTTCTAATGGTGTGCGCAAGGCTCCTTGGAGCAACATGAGCAATAGCGAGTGGCAGATTGGTCAGCAGTGGGCTGGTGCTTATAACATCGCTCCAGATGTATTCTTGCCTCAGTATAGCGATGGCTCTTGGGGTTATTATCCAAATGCGTCTAACGTAAGTAACTCTGCTCAGAATCTCGCCATCGGTGGTACAGCGCAGGCTACTACTACTCGTATCAATACCGACTTTACCTTGGAGCAGAAACTCGACTTCATCACCAAGGGCTTGAACTTGCGTGGTACCGTTTCTTGGGACAACGTGTTTGTTGAGACGAGCCGTGGTATCAATGACTTGAACAATACAGCTCAGACCAAGTATGTTGATCCGGAGACTGGCAATATAACATATGGCCAGGTATATGAGTCAAACAATAAGTTCGACTGGAAACAGGGCGTTAACTGGAGTACTTCAGGTGGTTCGGTTGATAACAACCAGACTGTTCGCAATCTTTACTATCAGTTGCAGCTCAACTGGGCTCGCAAGTTCGGACAGCATGATGTTACAGCCATGGGCTTGTTCTCTCGTCAGGAGAATGCGCGTGGTAGTGTGATGCCTACTTACCGTGAGGACTGGGCGTTCCGTGCTACTTATAGCTATGCTGGTCGTTACAACATCGAGTATAACGGTGCTTACAACGGATCAGAAAAGTTTAGCAAGGACAATCGCTTCGCCTTCTTCAATTCTGGAGCTATCGGTTGGACCATCACTGAGGAAAACTTCATGAAGTATCTTCGTGACAAGCACATCATTGATATGTTGAAGTTCCGTGCATCTTACGGTGAGATTGGTGATGATAACCTGGGCGATCCATTCGACTCTTCTCGTCGTTGGCTTTACATGAACCAGTGGGCATACGGAGGCAACACAGTGATGGATCTTGACCATACCAACAGTATCTACACATGGTATCGCCAGAATACATTGGGTAATAAAGATGTGAAGTGGGAGACTGTGAAGAAGACCAACTTCGGTATTGATTATGGTTTCTTGGGTGGTTTGATTACCGGTTCGCTCGATTTCTTCTGCGACCGTCGTAACGACATTTTGATCTTTGGTGATAACCGCTCCATCCCATCTTACTTTGGTACTACAGCTCCTACTATCAATAAGGGTAAGGTTCGTACCAGTGGTTACGAGTTGGAGTTGAAGCTCAACAAGAAATTTGCCAATGGCATCCGCCTCTGGGGTAACATCAATATGACCCATGCCAAGAATAAGGTAATTTTGAAGGATGACGCTCAGCTCACTCCTAACTATCAGAAGGAGGCAGGCTACTCTATGGGTCAGTATCACTCATACATTGATCGTGGCTTTATCAACGACATCGATGACTTGATAGGTTCTCCAGCTCATGAGTCTAACGACAACCACCGCTTGGTAGGCGATTACTACATCGTAGACTTCAATGGTGATGGTGTGGTAGATAGCAAGGACTCAGCTCCAGTAGGTTATAGCTCAAGCCCTCAGAATACATACAATGCCACTATCGGTATCGAGTATAAGGGCTTCTCTGCTTTCGCTCAGTTCTATGGTGTAACCAATGTAACTCGTGACGTAACCTTGACAAGCTTTGGCAATAAGTTGGACAATGTTTATGACACTGGTACTTGGTGGGACAAGAATGAGTCTTCTCCAGAATCTATCATTCCTCGCTGGGGTGCTACCCAGTCTGATTACAGCAATGGTACTCAGTTCCTCTATGATGGTTCATACATCCGTCTGAAGAACGTAGAGATTGCTTATACTTGGACCAAGGGATGGATCAAGGCTCTCGGTATGAACTACCTCAAGGTATACTTGAATGGTAACAACCTCTGGCTTTGGACTCGTATGCCTGATGACCGTGAGGCTAACCTCGGTGGTGGCGGTTTCCTTGGAGCATATCCTACAGTACGCCGCTTCAACTTAGGTGTTAAATTCTCATTGTAATATTAAAATGAACATTCAAATGAAAAATAAGATAAAGAATTTTTTGTTGATGGGATGCGTCTCGCTGGCTCTCGGTACCTCGCTCAACTCTTGCCAGGACTATCTTGACAAGGAGGCAGATTCTACAGTCTCAGAAAATGACGCATTTGTAAACTTCCGTAACTTTCAGGGTTATGTAGAGGAGATTTACAACTGTATCCCTGATAAGGAAAAATGTAACTGGTGTCCTTCTTGGAACTGGGGTGATGATGAAATCTTCAACCCAGAGGCTGATGGCCGTATGACACACCAGGTAGACTTGGGCAACTTCCGTGCTTGGCAGACCACTGGTAACTGGCTTTACAAGGATGGCAGCAACCCTACATCTACAGATAAGTTCAACCACTCACTTTGGCCACATGCTTGGTATTGCATTCGTAAGGCTAACCAGGGCTTGGCTAATCTCGATAAGTTGGTAGCTAGCAAGGCAGAGAAAGACCTCATTGCTGGTCAGCTTTACTTCTTCCGTGCATGGTGGCACACTGAGTTGATGCAGTACTTTGGTGGTTTGCCATACATTGATACCTATTTGGATCTCAATTCAGAGCTCAATTTGCCTCGTCTCTCTTATCAGGAGTGTGCAAAGAAGGCTGCTGCTGATTATCGCAAGGCTGCCGATCTGTTGCCTATCAACTGGGACAATGAGTATGATGGTGCTGCCACACAGGGCAAGAACGACCTTCGTATCAACAAGATCATGGCACTCGGTTATCTGGGCAAGACTTATCTCTGGGCTGCCAGCCCATTGATGAAGGATGGCGCACAGGTAGGAGCTAGCAAGAATGGCAAGACATACGACTATGATGAGGAGTTTGCCAAGAAGGCAGCTGAGGTCTTCGGTGAGTTGCTCACATTGGTTGAGGGGGGCCAGACACAGTATGGGTTGGCAGAGTTCAAATATAAGGACATCTACAATCATGAGCGTTCTGCCGATGCAAACTCTTGCTTCTCTGATATCTTCTATACCAAGAAGCAGAACTGGAAAATGCCTGGATCTATTGAGGCTATCTTCCGTGGTCCATCTGCAGACTTCAACGGCTCTAACTGGAATACCTCTAAGGTGTTTGGTCCTAAGGTTGACAAAGTGGTTGGACATGACAATGTGATTCACCAGCCTACAGCTAACTTGATAGCTGCTTACGGTATGGCTAATGGTGAGCCCGCTTACATCGTAGAGAATGGCAAGTTGGTTCCTAACATAGCAGGTGGTTTCGATCCTACTCATCCATATAAGAACCGTGACCCACGCTTCTATCACGACATCGTGTTTGATGGCTTCAAGTATCTGAATGGTACTCCTGGTCAGTGGGCTAACTTGCAGTACTGCCAGTTGTATACAGGTGGAAATATGCGTCCAGTGGCTAATGGCAGCCGTACAGGTTACTTCATTCAGAAGTTGGTGCCTCATACATGTAATGAGGTGGATCGCGACTACGATTGGGGTTCAGCATTCCACTGTTACTTGCCATATATGCGTCTGGCTGACATCTATCTGATGTATGCTGAGGCTTGTGCTGCGTTTGGTGGTGCTTCTGGCAAGGCTACTAACTTTAGCAAGACTGCTGAGGATGCCATCAATACCCTTCGTGATCGTTGTGGCGCTGGTCATGTGGCTCCAGAGTATGTAGCTGATCCACGTAAGTTCATGGACGAGGTTCGCCGTGAGCGTGAGGTAGAACTTGCTTTCGAGGGCTTCCGTTTCAACGACTTGCAGCGCTGGTTGCTCCTGACCGAGGCTCCTTACAATGTAAAGTACTCTGATGAGTTTGACCGTGTGGAGGGTGCCGATTTCTACAAGAATAATGACCCAGCTGATGCTCAGGTGGCTGGCTTCCACCAGGAAGCGATCTTGACTCGTCACTTCACAGCCAAGCACTATTGGTTCCCATTGCCTATCAAGGATGTTTATCTCTATCAAGAGCTTAGTCAGAATCCTGGTTGGTAAAATAACATTATATAGTAATACTAAAATAAGAATGATAGTATGAATTCAAAATTCAAATCATATAATTCAAAGTTCCTGTTGGCAGGTCTTGTGTCATTGGCTCCTATGGCTGCCGATGCCAAAACTGCTGCTGAGAACGAAACCGATACCGTTGCTGCCGACAAGGAGATGGTCAATGTGGCTTATCGCAAGGTAGCCAAGGGTGACATCTTGGGCGGCGTTTCGGTAGTCGATGTAGAGGGATTGATGAAGAAAAACTACCACACTTATAGCCTTGACAACATGCAGGGCTACGTGGGTGGTTGGAATGGCAACTCTCTCTGGGGTATGGATGCTGACAATGCAGGATACTTGGTATTGGTAGATGGTGTGCCTCGTGAGGCAACCAACGTGATGCCTAGCGAGATTGACCAGATTACATTCCTCAAGGGTGCGCAAGCTGTAGTGCTCTATGGTAGCAAGGCAGCTAAGGGTGCTGTGCTCATCACCACCAAGCGTGGCAAGAACGATGGCTTGAAGGTTGAGGTGCAGGCTAACGCTGGTCTCAATGTGGCTAAGTCATTCCCTGAGTATCTGGGCTCTGCTGAGTATATGACTCTCTACAACGAGGCTCGTGCCAATGACGGTTTGACTCCTCTCTACTCTGCTGAGGATATCTACAATCATGGCTTGGGCACCAACCCATATCGTTATCCTAATCTCGATATGTACTCTTCTGACTATCTTCGCAAGATGAATAGTCGCTACGAGGCTACTGCTGAGATTAGTGGTGGTGGTAAGCGTGCTCACTTCTATAGCAACATCAACTATTATCGCCAGGGCGACTTCCTGAAGTTTGGTGAGGCTAAGAACAATAACACTCAGCGTTTCAGTGTACGTGGTAATGTAGATGTCAACATCACAGATGACATCAAGGCTTGGGTCAACTCCAATGCCACATTCTATGATTCACATTCTGCTATTGGTGATTATTGGAATGCAGCTGCTACTTGGCGTCCTAACTTCCCACAGAATGCTAACCCATTGATCTCTACAGACATGATAGCTCCTAATGCCAAAGCTGCTTGGGACTTGATGAGTGTGGCTAAGCTGGTGGATGGCAAGTACTTCTTGGCTGGTACACAGGCTAACTCTTCTAACATCTTCGCAGATTACTATGCTGCTGGTAAGAGCAAGTATACTAGCCGCCAGTTCCAGTTTGATACAGGTGTTAACATCAATCTGCACAAGTTGTTGCAGGGCTTGTCTTTCGAGACTCGTTTCGCAGTAGACTATGCTACCTCTTACACCACATCTTTCAATAATAGCTATGCCATCTATATCCCAACATGGTCAAACATCGACGGCAAGGATATGATCGTAGCTTTGAAGAAGGAAGGTGAGGATAAGAAGTCTGGTGTACAGAACATCGCTAATAGTGTGGACAATCAGACCATGCTCTTCTCTGCTCAGTTCAATTACGCCAATACATTTAATAAGGTACATAACCTCTCTGCGATGTTGATTGCCTCTGGCTTCCAGCAGTCGAAGTCTGGACAGTATCATAAGAACTCAAGTGCTAATCTTGCCTTGGATGCATCTTATGATTACGCCAAGACTTATTATGCAGACTTCGGCTTGGCAGCTATCCACTCTGCACAGTTGGCTCCAGGTCATCGTGTAGGCTTCTCTCCTTCACTTTCATTGGGTTGGAGACTCAAGAACGAGAACTTCTTGAAGAACAGCAAGGTGGTAGACGATATGATGATCAGTGTATCTGGTAGCATCATCAACGAGGATATTGACTTGGCAGTAAATGACAACAGATACTATCTCTATGACACCAACTGGCAGACAGCTGATGGTTATGGATGGTATGATGGTTCTGCTGGCAAGTACACATTCTCTAAGCGTTCTGCCAACAAGGATCTCGACTTCATCAAGCGTAAGGAACTTTCTGTCAACTTCAAGACTTCCTTGTGGCAGCAGATGGTAACATTGGATGCTAGCTTCTTCGTTAACTCGATGGAGGGTTATCTGATTTCTACTCCAACGTTCTATCCTTCTCACTTTAAGCCAGGCTATCCTGATGCTTCATTCATGCCTGTGCTCAACTTTAACAATAATCGCCGCATCGGTTTCGACTTCGCAGCTAACTTCAATAAGAAGGTGGGTGATGTAGACTTGCAGCTCGGCGTAACAGGTACTTATTATAACACCAAGGCTACCAAGCGTGATGAGATGAACGCATGGAGCTATCAGAACCGTGAGGGCAAGGCTCTCGATGGTATCTGGGGTTATAAGTTTGCTGGCTTCTTCCAGAGTGAGGAAGAAATCAAGAACTCTCCTGACCAGAGCCGCTTGGGTAGTGACGTGAAGCCTGGCGATATGAAGTATGTGGATGTAAACGGTGATGGCAAGATCGACTCTTACGACCAGGTGTTCCTGGGCAAGGGTGGTTGGTATGGCTCTCCATTCACATTGGGTGTAAACCTCACTGCTAAGTGGAAGAACTTCACATTCTTCGCCCTCGGTACTGGCAACTTCGGTGCTTATGGCTTGAAGAACAATTCTTACTGGTGGGTAAAGGGTGACGGCAAGTACTCAGCTGTGGTTCGCAATCGCTGGACTAAGGCAACCAAGGAGACTGCTACTTATCCACGTCTTACCACACTCTCAGGTAGCAACAACTATCAGACATCAGACTTCTGGATGTACAGCACAGACGCTTTCCGCTTGGCTAAGGTACAGATTACATACGACCTGCCTAGCACGCTCTTCCAGAAGACTTGGCTTAAGGGCTTGTCTGCTTATGTAAGCGGTGCCAACTTGCTCACTATCTCTAAGAACCGTGAGGTATTGGAGATGAACATAGGTAGTGCTCCTCAGACACGCTATTATAATATAGGTGTGAAGGCTACATTCTAATCATTATTAAATGTATACAGAAATGAAAATTAATAAGTTATTTATATTAGCTGCATTGTCACTCTCGTTGGTGTCTTGCTCAGATCTCTTTGAGCCTGCACAGGAAAACAACCGTAGCTTGGACGAGATTTACGAAGAGCCTACTTATGCTCAGGGACTTCTCGGCTATGCTTATGCCGTGCTTCCTTATAATACCAAAAGTGTAACTGATGTGGCAACCGATGATGCTGTAAGCAATGATTTGTCTAACAGCTACCTGAAAATGGCTACTGGTTCTTGGGCTGCCAATAATGACCCTATGAGCAAGTGGACTAGCTGTCGTGCTAGCATCCAGTACTTGAACATCTTCCTTCAGGAAGTGGACAAGGTAGACTGGGCTAAGGACAAGGGTGCGCAGCAGATGTTCTGTGAGAGCCGTAAGGGTGAGGCTTATGCCTTGAGAGCTCTCAATATGTATTATCTCTTGATGAACCATGGTGGTTGGACTGAGGATGGTCAGCTCCTGGGTGTGCCAAACTTGACAAAGCCAGAGGATACTTCTTCTGATTTCAATCAGCCACGTGCCACATTCCAAGCTTGCTTGGATCAAATCTATAGCGACTTGGATCAGGCTGAGCAGTTGTTGCCTTTGGATTACAATGATTTGACTAAGTCAGATCCTGTGCCAGAAAAATACACTGCTATGGGTGTGGACAACTATCAGGACTATAACCGTGTATTGGGTTCTCTGATGCGTGGTCGTGTGAGCGGTCGTATCGCCAAGGCTATCCGTGCACAGGTTTCTCTCCTTGCTGCCAGCCCTGCTTTTAATAAAGGTACCAATGTGGATTATAAGCGTGCTGCTGATGATGCAGCCAGCTTGCTCGACTTGATTGGTGGTGTAAGCGGCTTGTCTAAAACAGGTAATTCTTGGTATGCTCAGACTGCGGAAATCGGCCAGCTGCAGTCTGGTGAATGTCCTAAGGAAATCATCTGGCGTGGTAATAAGACTAATGGTGCAGATGATTGGGACCTCGGTTTGAACCAGGAGGCTGATAACTTCCCTCCATCTCTCTATGGTAAGGGACGTATCAATCCTACCCAGAATTTGGTAGATGCTTTCCCTGCTGCCAATGGTTATCCTATCACAGATGAGCGCAGTGAGTATGATGACTTGGATCCTTACAGCAATCGTGATCCACGCTTGGATCTCTACATTATCTATAATGGCTGCAAGTATAAGGGTGCAACCATCAATACCGACATCACCACTGCCAACAATGACAATGGACTGAATAAGACCGGTAACTCTACACGTACTGGTTACTATATGAAGAAGCTTCTTCGTGAGGATTGTAATCCTGATAAAAATGCCAAGAACGCACAGTATCACTATCCAGTGTATATCCGCTATACCGAGATCTTCTTGGATTATGCTGAGGCTGCCAATGAGGCTTGGGGACCTAAGGGCAATGGCACACATGCTTATTCTGCATACGATGTGATCAAGGCTATCCGTCATCGTGCAGGCATCACAGATGATTCTTATCTTGATGAGTGCGCTAACGACCAGGCTAAGATGCGTGAGTTGATTCGCAACGAGCGTCGTATTGAGCTCTGCTTCGAGAACAAGCGCTTCAATGACCTCCGCCGCTGGAAGGCTCCTATCAATGAGGCTGTTCATGGCGTGGAGATTTCTACAGAGGCTGGTATTCCACAGTTCAAGGATATCACAGTAGAGGAAAGAAAATACGACGACTATATGTATTACGGTCCTGTGCCACAGACTGAAATCCTCAAGTGGGATCAGCTGAAGCAGAATGCAGGATGGAAAATTACAAACGACTAACATTTTATAATGATGAAAACTATGAAGATGAATAAATATTTCTCAATGGCTGCACTCGGAGCCTTGGCTCTGACTTTCGGCTCTTGTGAGAACGGCACGCCTGAGTTTGACGACTACGAGGGTGGCACATCTGTCTACTTCGCCCACCAAAACGTGGAGCGTATATTGGTGTTGGGCAATGACGAGACTCGTGACAATACCAAGGACAACGAGCATATTATCAACATCGTGTCTACCATGGGTGGTGCTTACAATGGTAAGGACATCACACTGAATGTGGCTGTAGATAATTCGCTTTGTGACAACCTCTATTTCTCTGATGGCGTATCTCCTGTAAAGCCTATGCCTGCAGAGTATTACACCTTGGCAGGCAACACCATCTCTTATGGTGGCAACTTGCAGGGAAGATTACAGGTGAAGCTCAACGATGCTTTCTTCGCTGATCCTGCCTCTGTAAAGAATACTTATGTCATCCCTCTGATCATCAAAGATCAGAAGGGTGCTGGCAAGATCTTGACGGGTACTCCTTTTCAGGAGGGTGAAACTCCTGCGCTGACCAATAGCGATGCGTGGAAGATATTGCCTCAGAACTATGTGCTCTATTGTGTGAAATACATGAACCCTTGGGCTGGATTCTATCTGCGCCGTGGTACAGATAAGATTACAGAGAATGGTCAGACCACAGAGGAGAAGCGTGAGGGTGCAACTATTGAGAAGGACGAGGTTTGCCAGATTACTACCAAGAGCCTTACAGAGGCTATCTATCCTCTCACAGTCAAGAGAGTTGTGGGCAAGGATGCTGAGGGTAAGGATATCCTCAAGTCTTATACTTGCAACTTGAAGCTTACCTTTGCTAACGATGGTACTTGCTCTGTTTCTTCCGAGACAGAGGGCGTAACTGCTACAGGTACAGGTAAGTTTGTGGAGAAGGGCGCTAAGCTGGCTTGGGGCAACAAGGATCGTGACATCCTGACTCTCCAGTATACCGTAGACTTCGGTGCTGTCAAGGTAGAGACAACCGACCAGTTTGTAGCTCAAACTCGTGGTAATACCAATGGTATTGTTACTTTCGATACTCAGTATATCGTAAAGTAAGCTGCGGTAATTATCAATTAAGTATCATCTAATAATAGGTAGATTATTATGAAATTGAAAAATATTAATTTTGGTTTAGGCTTGGTAGCTCTCTTGGCTTTGTCATCATGTGCTGATGACAAGTTCTCGGAGTACAGAACTGATATGACCAAGAACTTGAAGGAATATCAGTATCTTAACAACTACGAGCCTTTGAAGAAATATGTCGAAGACATGAAGGCTTCTGGCAAGTGCAATCCCGACTTTAAGTTGGGTATTGCACTGGCTGCGCCCGACTTCAACAAACAGGAGCTTGTATATTGCTTGGCTGGTAGCAACTTCGAGGAGATGACAGCAGGCAACGCCATGAAGTATGCTTCTTGTGTAAAAAATGATGGAACCTTTGACTTTAATACTGTTAAGGATTTCGTTACAAATGCACAGGATGCAGGTTTGACCATCTATGGTCATACGCTTGCTTGGCATTCTCAGCAGAACAAGAAGTATCTTAGTAAACTTATTGCAGATAAGGAAATTCAGGTAGACCCTAGTCAGAAAGTTGATAAGGTAGATGCTTATACCGACTTTTCTGCCATGAATAGTTTCCCTTTTTATGTAATGGACTATACTCCTGAAATCAAAGATGGAATTTTGATTAGCAAATATCCTGGAAAATGGTATCAGTATTTTGTAGTTGACAATTATCCTGTAGATGTTGATGCCAAGAGAGAATATAAGGTAACAGCTATGATCAAGGCTTCAGAAGATGGACAGATTGATGTGCAGACGGGTAACTGGGGAGCAACAACATCCCAGAAAATGTCTGTTTCTACACAGTGGAAAGAGCAATCTGTAACATTTAGTGGATTAACAACAGAAAAAGCTTTTGTCGTTTTCCAACCAGGAGATTTTGCAGGAGACATTTCTTGTAAGTGGGTAAAAGTTACTCATTCTGAGGCTCCGGTAATGGAAATCGAGACCGAGGTTCATAAGGAAACTTATACTGATGGTGATTTCCCATTCTATGCTATGGGTTGTACACCTCCTGTTATTAATGGAGCTATCCACTTTGTTCCTACAGGCGAATGGTCTCAATTCTTTGTTATGCCAGGAGGTGATAATGAATTAGGTGAAGGTAATTATGTTGTTTATTTAGACCTTACTTCTAATAAGGATGCAAGTGGTGTAGAACTCACCATGCAAAATGGTTGGGGTGGCACAGCTCAAGCTATTACAGCCAAAGTGCCTGTAGCTGCAGGTCGTCATTCGGTAAAAATCGAAATGCCTAAAGTAGAGGGCGGTAATTATGACATCATTCTTAAGCCTCAGACAGCTGATGCTACTTTGGATGTTCATTCTGTTAGAGTTTGCAAGGTTACTAAGTCTAATTCTATTCCTCTTACAGATGAAGAGAAGAAATCTCTTCTTACTGATGCAATGGGCAAGTGGATTGATGGTATGATGGAGGCTACTGATGGTTATGTTACATCATGGGATGTTGTGAACGAGGCCCTTTCTGGTGCCGATAAAGATGGTGATGGCAAGTTCGACTTGCAGTCTGCTAAACGAGGCAACGTTTCAGCTGATGATGCAAAGAACAATTTCTACTGGCAGGATTATCTCGGCGACATCGACTATGTTCGCACAGCCGTAGCTGATGCTCGCAAGAGTTTTGCCGCCCATAATGGTGACCCTGAGAAATTGAAACTCTTCATCAATGATTATAACTTGGAGAGCGATTGGGACGACAATGGCAAGTTGAGGAGTTTGATTCAGTGGATTCATGATTGGGAAGCTGATGGCGTGACCAAGATTGATGGTATCGCATCTCAGATGCATATCTCTTGCTATGCTGATCCTAACACTCAGAAATCTAAGAAAGATCATATCGTCAAGATGTTGGAGTTGATGAAGGAAAGTGGCAAGCTTTGCAAGATTTCTGAACTTGATATGGGTTATGTTGATGCCGCTGGCAAAGAAGTGAAGACAGCCGATATGACAGAGGAACAACACAAGGAAATGCGTGACCTCTACACCTTCGTTCTCCAGCAGTACTTCAAGATTATTCCTCCTGCTCAGCAGTATGGCATCACTCAGTGGTGTGCTACAGATTCTCCTGAGGATTCAGGTTGGCGCAAGGGTGAGCCTACAGGTCTCTGGGATCTCAAGTATCTTCGCAAGCATACCTATGCAGGTTTCGCTGTAGGTCTTGGTGCTCCAGAATATTGGAAGGAAGCCAAGTAATTACTCTAAAAGACATTAGTTTTAGGTTTTATCATACAAAGATTAACCGAAAAAAGATGTTAGTCGTTAAGGTTGGCTGTGTTGTGATGACACGGTCAACCTTTTTGCGTTTTCGTGCCAAAATCTTTAATTTGGCTTCCCAGAGAAGGACGTGATGTATTAGGCCATCCTACAAGCGGAATCTTTATTCACAAGGGTAGAAAAATTGTGATGAAGTAGTTAGGTTTTGTGATAAAATAAAAATAGTTTTGTTGTTTAGATGTCCTTTCACCTTTCATCTATCTTCTTGCATTTCAGATAGATGAAAGGTGAAAGGACTTTTTTGTTTCTTATAGGTGCTCTAGCCAATTTTCGGGAGTGATGATCGTTTTATCCTTCACATCGTATGTGTTTAGGAAGGAAGCAGGAAACTGAGTATTTGCTCTCTTTGGATTCCATTTCATTTCGAAGAGAGTAAACTGTCCGTCGCTTTCCTCGATGTAGTCTATCTCTTGCTGTTGGTTGGTTCGCCAGAAATAGCTGTTTACATATCTTCCTTCATACTGGTTAGCTTTTATTCTTTCGCTGATAACGAAGTTCTCCCACAAGGCACCAACATCTTGTCGAAGGGTCAAAGGCGCAAAGTTTTGCAATATGGCATTTCGGATACCATTGTCGTAAAAGTAAAACTTCTTGGCTCGTTTCAGTTCTGTGCGCAGGTTTCTGCTAAAACCATTTAGCTTGAAGATGATATAGCATTTTTCTAGCAAGTCTACATATTTTTCCACGGTTTTGCTGTCCGTACCTACTGTCTGTGCCAGCTCATTGTATGAAACTTCGCTAGTAACTTGCAGTGCTAAAGCAGTGAGTAGCTTGCTAAGCAATGCAGGTCGGCGTATACTCTCTAAGGTGAGCAAGTCCTTATAGAGATAACTATTGGACAGATTGTACAAGATGTCTTTTGCATCTTTTGTATGATTGATGACATCTGGGTATGAGCCATAGATGAGGCGATTCTCTAGTGTTTGCTTTACTGTAAGTAAGCCTTGAGATTCGAGTAATTCACCAGTGGACAATGGAAAGAGATGATACTCAAACTTTCTGCCGGTCAGTGGCTCATTGAGCTTGTTTTGTAATTCAAATGAGGAAGAGCCTGTTACCAGTAATTGTACTTCAGGGAAGTTGTCGGTAATCAATTTTAAGGTTAGCCCTATGTTTTCTACTCTTTGTGCCTCGTCTATCATGACAATCTTGTGTTTGCCAATGAGCAATTTTAGTTCTTGGCTATTCACCTGGGATAGCATTTCTTTTACTTCTGGCTCATCACAGTTTAATTGCAATATAGGTTCCGTACGTTTTTCAAGTATCATTTTGAAAAGCGTACTTTTTCCTACTTGTCTGGCACCTATTATAATAATAGCTTTACCACCAAACATTCTGGCCTCTATCGTTTCTTGTAGTTTCCTTCTTATCATTTTATTCTTATGTTTAAATCTTCTGCAAAGATTATGCAAATGAGCGCAATGAAAGCTCGCTTTCAAATTGCCGAGTGCAGCTAATCTTCTGCAAAGATTATGCAAATGAGCGCAATGAAAGCTCGCTTTCAAATTGCCGAGTGCAGCTAATCTTCTGCAAAGGTAATGAAAATATTCGCTAATCCAAAAAATAACACTGTTTTTTTGGATTATAATCCGAAAATTCGTACTGATTTTTTGGATTAGGGACATTTTTGAGCTATTTTTGCCTTGTTAATAGGGTGCCATGTAACTTTAGTTTATACCCAATGTTATGGGTTGTGAAGATTCTTCTCACTATTACATACGCCACTTGCAGACATTGACCGAACAGGAGTTAATCCAAGATTCATGGCGATGCCAACTGGCTTGGAGGTTCCTGAGGGAACTGAAGGCAATTACTATCGTCCTCAGCAGGGAGTGGCACAAGGTCAGGTTCGCTCTGTATCCTATTATGCCGCATCTCAGGGTAAATTCCGCAGAGCCATGGTTTATACGCCGGCAGAATAAGCATTTCAAATAGTCAAACTTTTAATCTTTAAAAAAGCAAATTATATCATCTGCAACTACCGGTATTTCTAAGGTAGAGAATCTGAAGGTTGCTCAAGATGGCAAGTGCTTCAACCTCGCTGGTCAGCAGGTAGCCAAGGGTTACAAGGGCATTGTGATCAAGAATGGTAAAAAGATGGTTATCAAGTAATAGATGAGACGTTTTACAATGCTCGCATCGTACTATATATAATAATGTGTACGATGATGTAGAATCTATATAATATAAATATTAAACAAATGGTATAAAAAATCCCAGAATCGCTCTTCCAAGCAGTTCTGGGATTTATTATGTCTGATAGTTTGCCATGATGTGCTTCCGTTTGCCTACAGATATGGCTGCGTGGGGTTAAGAATATGACTGCGTGGGGTTAAGAATATGACTGCGTGGGGTTAAGGATACGACTGCATTGGGTTAAGGATACGACTCCGTAGGGTTACGGATACGACTCCGTAGGCTAACGGAGACGTATCCTTCGGCTTGTCGAGATATCTGCGCCAGCTGATTGAGTCACTTGAGTTAGCTGATTGAACTACTTGAGTTAGCTTACTGAACTACTTGGGTTAGCTGATTGAACTACTTGAGTTAGCTGACTGAGCTATATCAGTATCCTGTAGTATTACATGTGTATTTGGTTCTTCTCAAATTTTAGTACAAAGCCCCATATTTTATATGAAGGAGCAATATTTTTGAGAAAGTTTAATATAAAAAATTAGCGATTGTCTCCAAAAATATGTAAGTTTAAAGTGATCATAAAATATGACTTACAATGGATACAATCGCTAACAGATGCAAAATTATAAAAAAGATAAGAAACAACCAAATAAAATCCGATATAAATGCTTCTACGGTCGGAGAAAAACTTCTTATGGACATTTTTCCTGCCATAGATGGCTTTTTTATCGCAAGTTGTGACTTCTCTTCCACGGAACTCAAAATGGTTCTCGTGAGTACGGTTACCCATGCCTTCTGCGACCGTTGTGGCAAGAAAACCACTCATACCCGTGGCTGGCAAAAGAGAACGGTCACGATGTGTCCTTTAGGGTGTAAACGGTTTGTTCTCACCCTTTACATGCGCCGTTTTTACTGCCAGTCTGATAAACATATATTTGTAGAGCAACAGACGAAGTGGCTAAACAAATATGCAAGATTCAGTGTAAGATGCATAGAGTTGATGAACCTGCTTCATATACATATGTCATCTGTGTCGACCTCCAAGGTCATGAGAAAGATGGGAATCACTTGCTGTCCAAATACTTGCATAAATCATTTGAAAAAGACCCAAAGACTTCCAGACAGGACTGCCAGGAATATAGGCATAGATGACTTTGCCAAGAGAAAGAGACATACCTATGGCAGTGTTATCGTAGACCATGACACAGGCGAGATTTTGGAACTGATAGACTCTAGAGATTCTTCGATTGTGGCAAATGTCTTGAAACAATACAAGAAAGTCAATACTATCACTCGTGATAGGGGACGATGCTTCATTAAGGCTATCAAGCAAGGAGCCCCATCAGCACATGCTATCACAGACAAATTCCATGTCATTGAAGACTTGACGAGCGCAGTCTTTCCAAAGATTCTGCAGGAGTTTTTGCATAAGAGAATGGAGTTGCTGACTCAAGGTCTAGTTGGTCCCATTAAGCCACAAATAAGTAGAGGTTGGCTTTATAACAGCATATATGCAGTCTTGGAATCGATGTGCAAGGATGCAAGAAGAATCAAGAAAATGACTGAATGGAACACTTTCATGGATCTTTATGCAAGGCAAGGACTGACTTTGAGTGAAATCCATGACAAAACAGGGTTTGATGGATTTAAGATGGGAAAGCTAAGGAACACCAAATATGAGGACTTGCTCAACCCAACGCAACTAAGGGCTTACAAAGCCATAGAATCTATTACAAATAGGATTCTCTGTAAAAAGTCATTGGATTACTCTGTGGTTACCAAGGGGTTACATTCTACAGAGAAGAAAGAAATACTGAAAAGACTTCTTTTTCTACTGAGAGGAAAATGGAAGGAAGACTGGAAGGCATACGATGATGCCTACAAGGCATTTCTTGCAAAGGCAACTATCAGGAACGAAGAGTATGACCTTTGGAATTCAATAGTTCACTTCAACTGGAAAACCAAGACGGAGACTGTCAGATTGTTTCTGCAGGACTTGCATGTTACCGATTTAGCCTATTATATAACAACATTTCAAGGCATTTTGAGCGGAGAGGTCAAAATGAACTTGTACAAATGGATTAACATGGTCATAGGATGTGGTAATGAGAAAATGGAAAAGTTTGCCAAAGGACTGATTAAGGACTATTCCGCCATCAATAATTCTATTGCTAGCAAATTGAACAATGGAATCCTTGAAGGTTCGGTCAACAAGATAAAGACCGCAAAGCGAATTATGGGTGGAAGAGCATCGATTTCTCTTTTGCAGATAAAGGTCTCCTCAAACTTAGATACATAAATGTACCAAAATTTGAGAAGAACCGTGTATTTTTTTTCTAATTTAATGCCACATTTGCCACATTTATACTTAACTCTTTGATTATTAGAGGATAACGTGTGGTAATAAGGGGTGTTTTTATTGTCACCTTATTGCCACCTATTACCACTTTTGGCATAAAATCAGCAAAATAACGGTGTTTTTGAGGGATTTGCTACGTCCCGACGCAGCAAAAGTTACGTCCGGACGTAGTAAAAGATACGTCGTGACGTAATTTCAGTGCGGGAATTCAATGACAAGAAGTATATAAAAAAATCCCAGAATCGCTCTTCCAAGCAGTTCTGGGATTTATTGTGTCTGATAGTTTGTTTACCATTTAAAGAGGTGAGGAACAAATTCCTTGAAGCAACGGCGCCAGGTGAGCCACTCATGATGGGTGCCTGGTGATACGTAAACATCGAGCTTGATGCCCAGTTCCTTCAACTGCTGTGCCATCTTCTCGGTACCGAAGTTCTCTTCCGAACCGCAGCCCATAAACATATAATGAATGTTCTTGTTGTATTTCTCTGCATCGGCAAAAACTCCATTGAAACAGGTCTTTACATCCACGCCAAAGAGTGCACCGCTAAAGGTTCCAAGGGCAGAAAACTTATCCATGTGAGGCAATACCGTGTTGAATGTCTGGTATCCGCCCCATGACAATCCTGCCATCGCACGATGCTCGCGGTCGGTATAAGTGCGGAATGTCTTGTCAACCATCGGAATCAGATCCTTGATAATCACATCATAGAAAGAAGCTCCATAGTGGCTGCGCTCTTCATCTACATTCTTGCCTGGACGGGCAACGAAAGGCTTCTTTACATCGCCACTCTCCATGACCACAATCATAGGCTCAGCCTTGCCTTCTGCTATCAGGTTGTCCATGATGTGCTGCATCATTCCCTGCTTGCTCCAGCCCGTTTCGTCTTCGCCCATGCCATGCTGCAGATAGAGCACAGGATAGCGTTTGGTGGTGTTGGTTTCATATTCGGCAGGGGTGTAAACCATGGCGCGGCGGAACTGCTTCTGAGAGGCTGCATAGTAAGATACTGAGCGAACCTGACCGTGGGCTACGCCCTGCTGAGGACGATAGTAGTTGCCTTCTGCTCCTTCTGGAACTTCCAGACCGCCTGCTTCACGGCAGCAGCCGAAGTAGGTTTCGCTGGCAGGGTCAACTACCTGCACGCCATCTACATTCAGAAAATAGTAGTGGAATCCTACTACCAGCGGATCGCTCACGCCGTACCAGTCGCCATCCAAATCCTTTTTCATCTCATATTGCTTGCCGCAGATGTCGAAGATTACTTTCTTTGCCTCAGGAGCATGGAGCTTTACATAAGCTCTGCGGTCCTTATCTACACGCGGATAGTTGCTGTCTGGAATGATTCCCTGCAGGGCGAGCATCATGTTTGCATAGCGCTTGCCCATGGTGCGGTAGCTTTCTGCGATGAAGTGTAGACCATCGCCACGTTGTGGACAGCCCTTTGAAGAAATGATGTGGGCTGTAGGAATGGTCTTGGCAATATCATCAACGATGGCGATATGTGCCCAGCATTTTCCGCCCATATCCTTCTGTACGGTTTCGCCTACGAGCAGAGGTACGTCTTCTGCCTTCAGATTCAAATCCTTCAAGATGTCGTTATAAACAGTCTTTACTCGGTTAGGCCAGTTGGCATCACCGTTGTTGGTTTCGCCCTGATGCAGGAGGATGCCCTTGATAACACCCTGCTTCTTGGCTATTTTTGCCAGTTCTATCAGTCGGGCGTATGGATTTCCGTTGTACTGGGATGCAAAGTTCTTCATCCAGTCGGGTTGTTTCTTGAGATAAGCCTTATAGGTACGCTTATCGAAGAGGTCGATGCTGGCTCCGCCCACGGCCACGGTGATGGTTCCCACCTTGATGCTGTCTGGCAGGTTATCCACCATCTTTCTTCCGAAATAGTCAACAGGAGTCAGTCCTGTAGAAGGTCTTGCCTGTGGTGGCACAGCGGTGTGCCATTGCCCCTTCTTCCATCCTGCCTTTTCATCATCCACGGCATACATAGCCTGGAATCTCGGGTTCACGCCCGTTCGGTCGATGTCTTCGATAGCCGCATTTCCTTCCATGTTCGACTGTCCGAAGCAGAGATAAATCTGAAAATTTGGATCAGGCTTTTCCTGAACCTTACTGCCCGTTTTCTGTGCCATCATAGGTAGGCACGCCATCGCGAGCATCGATGCTAAGATTGATAATCTATTCATAGTTTATATTTAATTAAATTATTAGATTGATTTTCATCTTCTGTTCTGTTTGCAAAGTTATGAAAAGATTTCCATACGTGCTTTGTCTCATATATCAATAACTTTTCCCTTTCTTATATAATAAGGTGATTCTTTTTTCTCAGGTTTCAGAATATGTTTCATTTTGTCTCTTTTTGGGTAGATGTTATTTGTGATAAAGTATTTGTTACTTGAGATAAAATGCGTTTTAATGTTTTTATCCTTAATTCCGCAACACTTTGATTTAAATTAATTTATAAGTTCCTGAGCAACAAAAAGTTGCCCAGGATTTTGCCGTGTCAGATTTTTCACTTATCTTAGTGTTGCAATTAGAAAACAAGCGAAAATCGTAACAAGGCATGGCAACTGTACAAATAAAATCTGAGAAACTCACACCTTTTGGAGGATTTTTTTCAATCATGGAGAAATTTGACTCCATGCTTTCACCCGTTATCGACTCAAC
>OOBB01000343.1_pt1 | contig 26740 bp, 31 predicted proteins | sample 1671661 | NCBI WGS metagenome assembly OOBB01 (sample SAMN06348179, study PRJEB24527) | human gut metagenome | biome: human gut; feature: ankylosing spondylitis patient; material: feces | host: Homo sapiens | place: China | collected 2015-10
TTGCCGAGGGTGTACCGTTTGCCGAGGTTATCGACGAATTTTTGACGGATGCCGCCGCCGCACCGCTTGTATGTGCGCACAACATTTATTTCGATACGTCGATGTTGAAAGCGAACATTTTGCGTTATTGCGGCAAAGAGTATTACGACGCCAAAGCCGAGGACGCATTGCACAAGGGAAAGCACATTGATACAATGATGAAAACTATTAAATTTGTCGGCGCATTGTATTCAAACGGGCGACCGGGAAAATATCCCAAATTAGAGGAATTATATAGTAAGTTATTCCCCGGCGAAACATTCCCGGCGCATGACGCATTAGAGGACATAAGGGCGTTGCGCTGTTGCGTCCCGGAATTGGTTAATTTGGGGATTATTGAGTTAGCGCAAAAGGAATACCCGGCGGAACAACTCAAAGCCCAATTTGAGCCGGAAAAGCCCAAAGGCGGGCGCAATATTGAGTTCCACGACCCCAACCCGGTAACGGAACCAATCGGAACCGGGGAACCCGTCCCGGAACCAACCCCGGAACCGGAACGCCCGGCGGTTCCGTCGAATAGTAAGACACGGGAATTGTTGGACGAAAACGAATTTTGATTAAAACCGTGCCGGGCGGATTCCCGGCGACAAATAATATTATAATATGAACGAAGAAAAAAAAGCCGCAAACGTTATGTTAATACCAAGTGAAAAGGCATTTGCATTGTCGAAAGTAAAGACATTAAAGGACGGCGGGTTAGACGTGCATTATGAAGTTATCGAAACAATCGGCAATGAGAGTTACACGAACAAATACCACGTCGAAAGTGCAAAGGACATACACCCGGATTTGCGGGATTGTTTCGACCGTTTGCGCCCAATCATGGGACGGATTTTTAATATTACGTCCTTTCTTTCAATGGTTGAAACGTCCGATTTCAAAGCAACCAAAAAGCAAAGCGAGTTATCACGGGATTTTGCCGACGAAATGTTGAAAAACATAGAGGTTCGGGGCGTGTCGTTTTCCGGTCAAGATGATAACGTTGGGGTTGTTTTAACCGGATTGTTTACCGTGTCGAACAATCAAAAAACCGCTATCAATTCCCCCCGCCTTAAATTCAATACGGAAATGTTCGGGTTTGAGGAAGAATTGGAAGAAATCGTTGCGGACATTGAAAACGAGGTTTACGCATTTTTGTTCAAAGGCAAAAAGGCGCAATTGGAATTGTTCGGGGCTGACGGCGAACCCGCACCGGGTTTGGTCGCAGAACCGGAAAAGGAGGGCGGATTGTTCCCGGATATTAACGACCCGGCGGACGACCCGGAACCGAACGACTAAACGGCGGAAATGTAAGAGTATGGAACCGTATTTGTTGACAGACCGGGACGAATACCAATAAATTTGCTATATTTGCAGCATGAACGGGGATAGTTCGGAGTAGCTACCGGATGAAAAAAGATGCAGCCACTTTTCCCCGTTTCTCTTTTGGTTGCTTACTTAAATGGTTGTATAATGGAAATTTGGAAAGATGTACCCGGATATGTGGGGTTGTATCAAGTTAGTAATTATGGTAATGTAAAAAGCATCTTATATAATAAGATATTAAAATCATGTTGGCGAAATAGTAAAAAAGAATATAAAACAGTTTATCTTAGTAATTGTAATAAGAGGAAAACGTTTTCTATTCATAGATTAGTTGCGGCGGCTTTCATTCCGAACCCGAACAACAAACCATGCGTTGACCATATAGACGGCAATAGATTAAACAATCATGTTGATAATTTACGTTGGGCAACGCATTTGGAAAATAATAACAACCCAATTACGTTATATAGAAAAAGACAGGCAGCCAAAAAAGGTTTTTTAAGTTGTAGATATGGTAAAATTGGGATATTGAATGGGAAAAGTAAGGCAGTTATACGTTTTTCAATGAATAATAAATTAATTGATGAATTTGAAAGTATTAATATTGCATCTAATATTACTGGTATAAATAAACGTGGAATAGCTTTAGCGGCTAATAAGAAACGTAAAACAGCAGGAGGGTATATATGGAAGATAAAATAAAAATTATTGATTTAGAATGTTATATATATGCTAAAATGAAAGGTTATGAGCCTTTAATAGATAGACGTTTTTATGTGCCTTTCCTTGTTCGTTTAGAAATTCAATACTATTTATTTGGCAAAGGTCATTCCCCAACCGAAAACGATAAATTTTACAAGTATTGTTGGAATATATATCCTCATTATTGTGAGGAATGTATGAAGCCTTTAAAAACATATTCGGCTATACATATAAGCCATATAATAACAAAAGCTGCATACCCTGAATTATCCCATGATGTAAGAAATATAAATATACTATGTTTTGAACATCATTCATGTTGGGAGAATGGCGACCGTGAGAAAATGCGAATATATCCGGGCAACGTCCGGATTATTGAATTGCTTAAAAACGAATACAGAAGTTTGAAAATATGAGGACGAAAAAAAGAACCCCCGATTACGGGGCAATTTCCCGCCGTTCAATCCAAAATGATTTTAAAAGGGTACAAAGGTACCCGGAAAGGGAGAAACGCCCGCAAATCGAAAATCTGCACGAAATAAATGCAGAAAGACGGGTTTTGTTTGTTGGCGAAAATTCAGGTTATTACAAATTGCGTTCTTTCATTGTTGGTAAATTGGTTCGATTAGTTCAAAAATCAAGCGTCGGCGGTTGGGTTTGTGAGTTCGTACACGACGACGACCGAAAAGCGATAAACCATGCCGCCGGATGGTCGGACAATAAGAAACAATATTTGTTGGATTGCGTAAAATTCAAGTGACATGAAAATAAAATCAAAAACCGGATATAAAATTGCGTTATACACGTTCGTGACGTTAACGGTTGCGTCTTATATGTGGGCGTTGTATAGTATCATTGTTTGGATAATTAAAGCGTTTTTTGTATGAGTGTAAACAAGGTTATTTTGATGGGACATACCGGGAAAGCCCCGGATTTTAGGGAGTTCGACAACGGGGGTTGCGTGGCGACCTTTTCGTTGGCAACCACGAAACGAGGTTATACCACAAAGGACGGGCGGCAAATCCCGGAGCGTACCGAATGGCATAACGTCGTATTGCAAAACGGGTTGGCAAAGGTCGCCAATCAGTACGTCAAAAAGGGCGACAAACTGTATATTGAGGGCGAATTGAGAACCCGGAGTTATGACGATGCGCAAGGCGTCAAACGGTATGTTACCGAGATAGTCGCAACCGATATGGAAATGTTGACCCCGAAAGCGACCGGAGCCGGGGCGCAAGTACCGCCGCCGCCCGTGCCGGATGCACCCGCCCCCGACGGAAACGACGATTTACCATTTTAAGCCGTTGACGATATGGGAGCGATAAACGGACGGGTTATTTACAGCCCAAAAGGTAAAGCCGGGGAATACGCCGAGAACGCCGCCAATTTCTTTGTCGGTTGTTCCAACGGTTGTACTTACTGTTATTTGCGCAAAGGTCGTGGCGCAAAGGTATTGGGAGGCAGTCGCCCGGAGTTGAAAAAGACGTTGCGGGAATATCCATACGCTTTGGATATTTTCAAAAACGAATTGTTGGCGCATAAGGAGGAATTGCAGAAAACGGGGTTATTCTTTTCGTTCACGACCGACCCGTTGTTGCCGGAAACGGAACGGTTGACCCGTCAAGCGGTCGGCGTATGCCAACGCCACGGCGTCCCGGTTAAGATATTGAGCAAATGCGCCGAGGGGTTGAACCGCTTCATTGATTTTGCCGAGGCGTCCGAGGGTTGGGACGTGTCCCGTATCGCTTTGGGCGCAACGTTGACAGGTTGCGACGAATTGGAGCCGAACGCCGACCCAAATACGATGCGGGTTAATGTGTTGGCACGGGCAAAACGCCACGGGTTCCGCACATTTGCAAGCGTGGAGCCAATCCCGCCGGGAATGTACGACCGGGCAATTGGGATAATCAAATTGTCGTATCCGTTCGTTGACCTGTATAAAATCGGGTTGCAGAGCGGCGGCAAATATCCGAAACGGGAAATACGATTAATTTACGACACGATTACGGAACATTGGGAGGGACGCCCGGAACAACCCCGTATCTATTGGAAAGATAGTATTGTTAATCCGTTGGGGATTGACCGGGGAGAATTGCCGTGGTATTGTGTCCCTGTTAATTGGGATTTGTTTAACAATGAAAAGTGAAATACGGGTTGAGGTTCCCGCCGATTGCCGATTGGTCGGAGTAAGGACGGACGGCAATGTTGTCGTTATCATTTACGAGCCAATCCAAAACGTCCGGCAAATTGGATTTATCCATTACCCGGAACCCGACGACGAAACCGAGGAACCCGAAAATAAAAAGTAAATATGCAGTACAGCAATAAGGATTACAACCCGGAAAAACACGACCGTTGGCGTGCGTTGACCGTAAAACAGCCATACGCAAATGATTTGGTAACGGAGGCGTACAAGGACGAAAACGGTATTGTTTACGGGAAAAAGACAATTGAAGTTCGGAGCAAAAACACGTCATACCGTGGCGACGTGCTGATATGTTCCGCAGCGTCCCCGGTTTATCCGGGAATGGAAAGCGGCGTTACTTTGGGATTGGTTGAGTTGTACGACGTAAAGCCGATAAAAGAGTTTACGCCGGAGGATTGGGAAAACACCCGGATTCCAAAGGAAAAGAGGGCGAAAATAACAAAGGGGTACGGGTGGTTGATGCGCAACCCCCGCCGGGTTATTGAATTTCCGGTTAAGGGGCAATTGGGTATCTATAATCTCGTATATACCAAAGATTGTATATTGCCGTACCCCGTGGCAATGGTAATGGATAAAAAGGGTTATGAATTAGCAAGAAAGGATGCACACAATGAGTAAGGACAAACACACCGTCCAAACAGGCATACACGTTGGGCGGGTCGGCGTCTATGTTTACGCCCGTGAGTATTGGCAATATCATAGTTGGCAATTTGGGGTATCCATTGATGCAATAAACGGTTACGACCGTTATGTTGATATTGAGGCGAAAATATTGTTTGTCGGCATTGGCATACGGTTTATATGGATTAAAAGAAAGGTAAAACGATGAAAGCAAAAATTTTATTGTTATCTTTGGCAACGCTTTTGTTGGGGGCGTGTCAAAGCGAGAACGAACCAACGGAGGCATTTAATTTACTTCAAAAATCCGAGAGCATGGAAGAAAGAAACGAGTTTGTAACGAATACCACGGCGGCAATGATACAGATAAACGCCCCCCGGTATAATTGTGAGATTGTCGAAACCGCATTAGCCGGGGGCGATAGGGTACGAATTTGCGTAAAAGGCGCAAAGGACGATTTGGACGCATTGTTTGGCTATGTAAACGAAGCGGGCAAAGAATGAGAGTTAAGCAACCCGAACCGTTCGACCCAAACAGAGAGTACAACCCCGGCGAACGTTGCGTTTACCGGGGTATGGTATTGATTGCCGAGATATGGACGGCAGCAGATGCACGATTAGCCAACAACAACCACGCAATATTTACGCAACGTTGCGTTCGCTGCAAAATCCAAAGGGAAGATTGCCCCGGAATAGGTAGGCAATGCGATAAGTACAACAGAACCGACCGAAAAACGATATTTTGGCGGTTGGCATATCCGAAAACAGTAAGAACGAATAAAAAATTAGAGCATGACAGAAAGTAAGTTAAACCCGTTTGATGCGGAATTGTTGGTTATGATTGGCGATATTGCCAAAAGCCAACCGGAGGTCGAGGAAAAACCCGACCGTTACGAAATCACGGTTGACACAACCGAGATACAGGGAAACGCAATTGAAGCACTAAAACAGGCAGTCGCCGGACGATTGGGGAAACGCTTGTTAGTTACCCACACGTTAGACGCCGCCGTTGTTTTCAACGTCGAGTACGACCCGACGGAATACCCGGAACAAATCCGCACCCGGTTAGTTGAGCCGGACGCCACGGCGGGAACCCGATATTGCCGCACGTTGTTAGAAGTTGACGCAATACAGGTACGCCGGGACAATTTGGACGACCTGTTGAGATTTACCGGAGGCGGAACCATGACGATACCGAGAACCCCAAACGGGCGGGCGGTTTATTCGTTCCCGGACGGCAACGGCATTTTCATTGACGCCCCGGAAACGTACTACATTGTCCGGGAACCGGACGGACGATTGACAACCCGCCCGGAAAGAGAGTTTAACCGGGAGTTTGAGCCGAAAGGCGTAAGCGTACCGAAAGAACCCGGCGATAAGGGATGCGGGAATTGCGCCAACTTTACAAACGAGGATGTCAACGGGAACGGTTATTGCGAGGCGTTCAAATGCAAACAATCGTGCGGCGTTATGCCGTGCCAAGAGTACAAACCTAAAAATCAATAAAACGATGAACAAAAGAGAAAAATTTTTGAAAGAGATTGCCGAGGTTATCAACCGTAATTCTTTGGAGGCGCATTTTAACGATACCCCGGATTACATATTGGCGAAAGTCGCAGTTGAAGCAATGGAGAATTTCGCCGAAGCGTCCGCACGGAGGAATTGTCACGGGTTCAAAGAAGCCGATAAGCCGGGCGAGGTTGTGCGGAATGAGGATTGCGACAATTGCCCGGTTCGGGGGATTTGCCCGGAGCATAAGAAGCCGGAGGCGTTCGACGTCCCAAAGGAGGTGCGAGCAATGGCGGAATTTTTCGGCAAGATGTTCGGTTCCGAAGTAGAAATACGCCGGGTCGAAATGCCGAAAAGGAACCCACGGGATAAACGCCGGGCAAAGAACCAACGAAAGAACCGAAAAGGAGGGCGCAACAATGAAAGATAATTGCAGCATGAAAGCAAAAAATAATTGCCCGGATATAATTCCGAATATGCCGACCGAATGCGCCCCGGATAATCGACGCCCCGAAAAGATATGCGGAACGTGTCGATATTTTAACCCGGAATTTCCGGTAAATGGAAAGCCCGCCCCGGTATGTTTGGCAATAAAAGAAATGAAAGGGGGAACGGAATACAGCAACCCCCGTGGAACGCAACATTATTTTCGTTGCTCAAATGGGAGGTACGAAATAGGCATAAGCAATTAGGCAATCAGCCCCGGAAACAAAGCCGGGGTTTTGCCGTTTATATGTGAGAGAGAACAAACGGTCGGCAATGTACCGGAAAAGCCGTAAAATAACAATTACCCGATGTTGTAAAGGAGTGTATAAAACGGCGGGCGGGTATGTGTGGGAATACGATTTGACGATTAAGAAGGTTTGACGATGAAAAAGAGAAAGAAGCCATTAGGCTACAACAAACGTTCCGAGGAACAACGAATTTATGACATTCGGTTTTGTGCCGATTTATTTTTGCGTGGTTATTCGTACCGGGAAATTGCGGACGCATTGAACCGGGATTTGTCCGCCCGTGGAATGGGTTATACAATAACCTTTCAAATGGTTTATTACGATTTGCAACAATGCCTTATCGAATGGAAGCGGGAACGGTTGGATACAATCGACGAATATGTTACGCAGGAATTGCGCAAATTGGATAAAATGGAGCAACAAGCGTGGGAGGCGTGGGAGGTATCCAAAACCGGAAAGCAGCGCACCAAAGAGAAAACCAACCGGGGGCGTCCTATCAAAACGGATGAGACCGACGGCTACCCGAAATATTACGGGTATGACGAAACGACCGTTGAAACGTCGGCGGGCAATCCCCGGTTTTTGGACTTGCTGTTGAACATTCAACAACGCCGGGCAAAGATGTTAGGGTTCGACGCCCCGGTTAAAATAGAGATACCCGGATACAATGCCGGAACCGAGGACGACAAACCCAAATACGATGCAACCGTTATTCCAAAGGATTTATTGTTTGCCGTCGCCGACAAATTACAATCCGCCGAATATGCAAAGGTTATGGCAGAGAAAGGAGGGGCGCAATAATGGCAAAGAAAACCGCACCCGCAACCCGTCCGGGACAAAAGCAACCGGAATGGACAAAACATATTTGCGACGACTGTAAACACGCCCGTTGGGTCGAAACGCACCAAAATAAGGATTGGGAGGGGAAATATATTTGCCTTACGTGTCCGTTTGAACAATGGCATATAATCCGAGGGCGTCAAGCGTGCGCAAAGTTTGAACAAAAACCAAAGGAGGGGCAAAAATGAAAAAAGATATTACGGCGGCTTTGTCTGCAATAGATAAACGTTATATACCGCATTGCAATACGAATATTTGGGGCGGCGAAATTGTGGTTATGGAACGAAAGGGCGTTGCCTTTTGTCGTATAGCATGGGACGACGACGACCCGGATACGGTTTATATTGATAGTTTAAGCGTTGATAAAGATATGCGCCAACGTGGTATCGCCCGGCATATCTTAACAATGTTAGAAACGGTCGGTTGCTTATTGGGGGCGAAACAATGCCGATTATCTGTAATTGTTAATTCGTGGATTTATGATTGGTATAAACGCCGGGGATATGTTGATTATTCAGACCACGACGACAACCGTTTTATTTGGATGCAAAAAGAGATAAGGAGGACGGGTAATGAATAACGACGAAATGTTGGCAATGTATAAAGCCATAAGCGAGAACCCCGGCGAAATAGTCAAGGAAGCCGCCCGCAATCGGTTAATCAACTTTGCCCGGTATATGCAACCGGATTTAGTATTGGAACCGTTTCATGTTGTATATTATACCCTGTTGGATATGTTTGCGCATGGCAAAATACGAAAGATGATTGTACAACAGCCGCCGCAACATGGCAAATCGGAGGGGTCAAGCCGCAAATTACCCGCATTTATGTTGGGGTTAGACCCCGACCGCAAAATATGTATCGGTTCGTATGCGGCGACAATCGCACGGGATTTTAACCGGGACGTTCAACGAATAATCGACACGCCCCGGTATCGTGAATTATTCCCCGGCACGTACTTAAATGGGTCGAACGTCGTAACAATGGCGAATACCTATTTGCGCAATTCCGATGTTATCGAAATGGTCGGGCGTAATGGGTCGTTGCGTGTCGTCGGTCGTGGCGGTTCGCTGACGTCTAAAACCGTGGACGTTTCGATATTGGACGACGTGTATAAAGATTACGCCGAGGGTAACAGCCCGATAGTACGGGCGGCGGCGTGGAAATGGTACACGACCGTTGTACGCACCCGTTTACACAACGATAGTCAAGAATTGATTGTATTTACCCGTTGGCACGACGACGATTTGATTGGACGCATTGAGAAAAGCGGGGAAATAATCATTGATATAACGTGTTGGGCGGATTTACAGAACATACCCCCCGGCGCATGGGTTCGCATAAACTTTGAAGCAATCAAAACAGGGGAACCGACCGAGATAGACCCACGGGAACCGGGGGCGGCTTTATGGGAGGGGCGACACAGTAAACTAAAATTGGAGGGGCAAAAGGCATTAGACCCGGTACAATTTCAGTGCTTATATCAGGGCAACCCCGGAAGTGCCGAGGGTCGATTGTACCAACCTTTCAAAACGTGGGTTGAAAAATCCGATTACGGCACGTATATTCGTTCCGGTGCATACATAGACGTTGCCGACGAGGGCGACGACCTGTTGTTTGCCGCAACGTATGACGTGTATAAGTCCGACAATCTGTTTTTCAACGAGAAAACAAAGCGCATGGAGCCGATATTGTTTGCCCTTATTACAGATATGGAAATGACGGACGAAAACACGGACGTTACAACCGTAACCGTCCCGGCGATGATTAACCGGAACGGGACGCAAAAAGCGTGGGTTGAGAGCAACAACGGTGGTGCGGGTTATGAAAAGGTTATCAAAAAGAAAGTCCGGGCGATTACCGACCCGTTTTATCAAGGGGGCAACAAGGAAAGCCGGATAATAACAGCGTCCGCAATGGTTAATCAACATATAATTATGCCGTTCGGTTGGGAAACCCGGTACAAAGCCGTTTACGACCATGTAACCGGATTTTTGCGCAATTTCGGAGCCAATACGCACGACGACCCGGAGGACGGATTGACCGGGATATATGAAAAGGAGATTGCGGACGGCAATATACAGCCATACGCACACGCAAACCGAGGCGTAAGACGACGCAATTAGCAATATTTTTGAGATATGCAAGATCATCCGGGAAAAAGTTTATAACTTTGTAACCAAAACGAGGGGGGCAAAGGGACAGCCCCGGAGAAAGTAACAATATTTTTAACGTTAAAAACAAAGAAGTATGATTTGTAAATGTCCGGCGGGGACGGCGTTGCCCGATGTACCCGCAATTAAGTGTTCGGAAAGTTTCGGACAGGTTCAAAAAGTGGCTTTTCAACGTCTTATGAAAGATGACGGAAGCAAAAACAGTTTTACGAGTGAAAAAGCGATTACGGCGTTAGCGTCGTGGACGTCCCTGTTATCGGCGGAGGATAGCACGAAAGTAGTTGTTTCGCCGTATATCCAAGCCCCGACCGCCGAGGCGGGAGCCGCCCGCACCTTTGGAGGCGGTAACGAAACGTTGGGAGGCGTCGAAGAAATTATTGGACGTGAACCAACCCCGTTTACCGGAGTTATCCGCAAAGCCCCGCAGGAGGTTATCAAGGCATTAAAGGAAATGCAATGCGAAAGTTGGGGCGACAATTTGGGTATCTTCATTTTCGACGAAAACGGCGCAATCGGCGCAATCAAGGGGAGTACAGACGGTACATATTACCCGATACCGATACGTTCGTTGTTTATCGGCGATAAGACGTTGGGCGGATTGGAAGCCCCGGACAGCAACGCAATACAATGGTCGTTTTTGCCGAATTGGTCGGACGATTTGGCGATTGTTGCCCCGGCGTTTAACCCGCTTACGGATTTGAAACCCGCATGAAAGTAATGACGGCGAAAGTTACAAAGGTCGTGTTGGAGTGTCCGACCCTTAACACGACCGAAGAATTTGAGATTAACCACGCCGAACGCCTGTTGCGGATGCCTAACAATGGCGGTTGGCAGTTGCCCGAAAAAACACCTTTTGAATTTAGCAAAGAAAATGGGATTAGATATAAAACGCATAAGAAAGGAAATAACGGAACCGAGGAAAAAGGCGACGATAAATAAAGCGGTCATACACCAAAACCGCATTAAATTTCACGCCCAAACCAACGTAACGCCCTTAATGTGTTTACCCACGACCGATTTTTTGGCATGGGTTCAAAATCTTATCCCGCACGATAAATTCAAAATCTTCAAAACATTGTTCCGTTACCCCGTTCGTACCAACGAGGTAACGGGCATTTGTTTTGATAAGTTAAGCCGTATTTTCGACGGTCGTAACCCGGCGTTCAACTATCAATTTCAAAACACGGAACAACGGGACGATTGGGAGTATTACCGCCAAGATGTATTAAAGGAGCCGGAAATTTGGAGCACGAAAGGTTGGGAGTTTTTCAAGACGGAAATAAACAGCGTCTTAATAGTTGATTTGCCCGCCGAGCAAAACCCCGCCGACCGATACCCGACCCCGTATTTTTATTGGCTACCTATCGAAAGCGTCATAACCTTTGAGGCAAACCGGACAACCGGGGTTATGGATTGGATAATTTTCCGCCAACCCGATAAACGTATTGCAGTTATTGACGATGAACGATACAGAGTATTTGCAGAGGACGGCGGCGGCAACATAGGCGAATTATTGGTTGATAACCCACACGATTTGCGCTATTGCCCCGCCCGTTTCTTTTGGAACGAGCCAATGAATTTGCGAGAACCGGACGTTAAACAATCCCCGCTAACAAAAGAATTGGAGGCGTTGGATTGGTTTTTGTTTTTCCATATATCGAAGCGGCATTTGGATATGTACGGGGCGTACCCGATATATTCCGGTTACGAACAATCGTGCGATTTTACAAACGCCGAAAACGGCGATTATTGCGACGGTGGATTTTTGAAAGACAAACAAGGGTATTACAGGTTAGACCAAGCCGGGTTATTGATGCGTTGCCCCAAGTGCGGCGACAAACGGATTACCGGGGCGGGTTCCTTTGTTGAAATACCGATACCGGACGGGGACAAACAACCCGATTTGCGGAACCCGGTACAAATGTTGACCGTTGACCGTACAAGTTTGGATTATAACGTTGAGGAAGAAAAGCGATTGCGGGAAAACATTATTACCGCCGTCGTCGGACAAAACGAGGAAGTAACCCAACGGGAGGCATTCAACGAACAACAGGTTAAAGCCGCATTTGAGAGCCAAAGCACGGTATTAAACCGAGTGAAAAAAGGCTTTGAAGCCGCCCAACAGTTCGTCGATGAAACGGTTTGCCGATTGCGATACGGCAATATGTTCGTATCTGCAAAAGTCAATTACGGCACGGAGTTCTATTTGTACGACGTAAGCGAGTTGCGGAACCGTTACAAGTCGGCAAAGGAAAGCGGCGCAAGTGAGGCAGAATTGGACGCCCTACAAAATCAGATTATCGAAACGGAGTACCGGAACAACCCAACCCAATTGCAGCGTATGTTGATATTGGCAGAATTGGAGCCGTACCGCCATTTGACCCGGAACGAGGTATTGGATTTGTACGGGCGTAACTTAATCCCGGAGAATGAATTGCGTATAAAGTTGAATTTCGCTAACTTTGTCCGCAGGTTTGAACGGGAGAATACAAACATTTTGGAGTTTGGAACGCAAATACCATTCGACAAAAAGATTTCAGTAATAACAAATAAATTTAACGAGTATGCGAGTGAAAACAGCAACCGAGGGTAAAACAAAGGACGTCGCAATTACCGACGTCACCCCCGAAAACTACATTGTACCGAGCAACGAACAACATTTGTATCATTGCGTTATTGAGGTGCGCAAGTTTGACAGCGAAACGGGCAAACGCTTATCCGTTCCCCGTATCCAAAAGTTCGGCAAAAAATCGTTTGAAAACGGCATTTTGGACGCACTGAAAAAACAGGGTTACACGATTACCGTATTGCACGACCCCAACGAGTACGTCAAGGCGCAAGCCGAGGAAAAAGCCGCCGCCGATGCAAAGGCAAAGGCAGAAGCCGAGGCGAAAGCCAAAGCCGAGGAAAAAGCGGCGTTAAAGGCTGAAATTTTGGCGGAATTGAAAGCGGCGGGAGTTATCCCGGCGGAACCCGCCAAAGAAACCAAAGCCGATGCAAAGGCAAAGGCAGAAGCCGAGGACAACCCCGGGGCGAAAAAGTAACAGAGTATTAAACTATTAAAAATACGATTATGGCACAGATTGCACAGCAGGACAATTTGGTTATTGAAGTAACAACAACCGCCGCCGCATTGGATGGCGACACAAAGAAAAAGTTGATTGAATGTATTGAGGGCGGAACAATTGCCGACGTCATTTTGGTAACAAAAGAGGTTGAAAAGAAAATCAGCCATGCACGTGTTGTTAGTTGGTTGGTTGACACAACCGGGGATTCCCCAAAATACACAATTGATATTATTAACGCAAACAGCGGAAAAGTAGAAGCAATCGCACTTAATTAATTCAAAGGGTAAGAATATTATGTTAACGAGAGAAATTTTAATTGCAAATGCGGCTTTGTCCGGTTTGACGGACGAACAAATTGCGGCAATTACAACATTGTCCGCCAACGACGAAAATAGCGTTATCGCCAAAAAGACGGGCGAAATTTACGGCGGATTGGATGCCGATATTTTGGCGGCGTCCGGTATCGCAAAGAACGGAACCGAAAAGACGTTTGATTACGCAAAACGTGTGGTCGCCGAGTTCAAAACCAAAGCGGAAAGCGCAAGCGCATTGCAAACCCAAATCGACAGTCTGACGAAAGAAAAGGCACGTTTGGAAAAGGCAATTGCCGACGGTGCGACCGATGCGGAAACGGCAAAGGCGTTGAAACAGGCGAAAGCCGATTTAACGGCGGTAACAACGCAGTTTAACGACCTCAAAAGCAAGTACGATGAAGCCGAAAAGAATTTCCAAACGGAGTTGTTCGGCGTTCGTATCGAGGGTGCATTGCAGACCGCAACCGCCGGGTTGAAATTCAAACCGGGATTGCCCGAAAGCGCAACAAAGGTTTTGTTAGCGCAAGCAATCGACAAAATTAAGGGTATGAACCCCGAATATATCGACGACGGAAAAGGCGGTAAAATCCTTGCTTTTAAGGACGAAAGCGGCGCAATTATGCGTAACCCGAACAATCAGTTGAACCCGTACACCCCCGGCGACCTGTTGGCAAAGGAATTGGAAACAATGGGTATTTTGGATAAGGGACGCCAAGCCGGAGGCGGCGGAACGGTTCCCCCGGCGGGCGGTTCCGGCGGTGGTGGCGGAACAACCATTGACATAACGGGCGCAAAAACCCGTGTCGAGGCTTACGAAGCAATCGCCGCAAACCTTATGGCGCAGGGTTTAACGGCGGGTTCCGAAAAGTTCGACGCCGCAATGAAACAGGCATGGCAGGACAACAATATTGCCGCATTGCCGGAAAAGTAAACAATCACGGGTAAAGGGTAAACCCGCATTTAATAACAATTAAATTTTTAACATTATGTCATTAGTAGCAACAAGATTGCAAAATTGGCGGATTGAAAACCCGGAATTAGACCGTAATATGACCCGCCCGTGTGAGTATGGCGCATTGGATTTTTTCATTGAGCAAACCAACGCCCCGTCCTCAATCATTAACCCCAATTTGCGTGACCGTGCGTTTGCGTCCATTGGTAACACGGTACAAGTACCCGTTATCAATTACGACGGCGATGTACAGGTTAGCAATGTCCGTTCGTGCGTTATCGCTGACGATGAAAATACGTCCGCATTGGTAACGGTTGTTTGGGCGACTTATGCCATTGGCTTTACAATGGTTCCCGCCGCCTACATGAACAACGAAATTTCCTACGAACACGACTTTTTGCGCAAAATGGAAAAGACGTGCCGGGCTTTGGCGGACAAATTGGACGTCGGAGCCGTTGCCGCATTGGAGGCAAACAAAACACAGGTGTTCAAAACGTTGCTTAACTACACGCAGGCGGGCAACGTGGTACAGGTTCCAACCCAAATGGCGACCGAGATTTTGGGCGATATTAACCCGATTATGCGGGCTAACTGTTACCCGGAATATATCCACATTATCGCCAACGCCGGGGTTGATAGCCTTATCCGTAAACTTGCGCAACATGGCGTTTACAACGACGTAAACAAGCGCATGGAGTACGACAACAAGGTTTTGCACTACACGAACAACGTAACCGACGAAGCGGGCAAAATGGGAACCATGTTTGCCGTTGCTGACGGTAATGTTGGTATCCTTACCCGTGTTGACCGTGAGGCATTGCGCCGCACCCGTGCGAATTTCCACGAATGGGACGTTGTACGTTTGCCGTACATTGATTTGCCCGTTGGTTCGCACTATTACACCGCCGTTGGCGACCAGTCCGCAATCATGGGCGCCGCAACCGCCGATTTGACGTGCGCCGTTAAGGAGTATTTCGGATTTTCCGTTGACGTGGCGTATATGGTTGCTTACAACAGCAACCCGGATACTGTGGCAAACCCGATTATCAAAGCCGAGATTGCCGCCCGCAATCCAAACGAACCGTTGGGTATGCCTGTATATGTAACCAACGCCGGGGAATTTCCCGCCGGAGGTGCGAGCGCATAACGCCGGAGTATAAAGAATTATTAAACCGAGGGGACGGGGTGGTTATCCCCGCCCCCTTATTTATTGCAATCTTAATTCCTAATATGGGAAATAAATGGGCGTTTTTATGATAAGAATAAATGAAATATGCGAAGCGTTAAAAAATGTGTGCGGGTGGGAGCAATCATACGACCCGGCAAAGGCGATAGACGACAATTTAACGCAGACGGAAAGCGGTTTGACGTTTCAAGGTGCGCACCCCCTTGTTACTTTGGATAATGTCCGGGCAATCGTCCCGGATGATTTCGTTTTTCAATATCCGGTTTGGAATATGATACCGGAATACAAAGCCGGGGCAAAGGTTCGCCACAACAACAAAGTTTGGATTGCCGCACGGGACAACCAAAACGAGGAACCGACCGAAAGCGATTTTAACGACGATTACAACGACGATTACGGAAACCCATATTGGCAACCGTACAATTTCATTTCCGATTATTTGGAGCGGTTGACCCGTAACGGTATTGCGCAAATGGTACAAACATTCACGCAAATAAAGGGATTGGATAAGGAAACAAAGAACCTATTGGAACGGCGCACGTTCTTTGACGGTGCGGGACGTATCCGGGCGACGTTGCCGAATAATCATAAATTAGTCGGGTTTGAAATTGTCCCGGTTCGTTCTATGGGCGTAACAATGAAAATCGAACAAATCGGGTTGCAAATGACGGGCGCAACCGGGGTTGTCCGTATGTATCTTTTCCATTCGTCCCAAATTGACCCGATAAAGACGTTTGATTTGAATTTTACGCAGACAAACGGCGGTTTTCAATGGTTCCCGTTGAAAGATTGTTATTTACCGTATATCAGTACCGGAAACAACGCCGGGGGGTCGTGGTTCCTTTGTTACAACCAAAACGATTTGCCCGCCGGGATGCAGGCAATTAACATGACAAAGGATTGGAGCCGGGAGCCGTGCGGGACGTGTACGGGTTACGTTGATTTGGAGCGTTGGCGGGAAATAACCAAGTATTTACAGGTATCCCCGTTTATGATGAACGCCCCGGAAACATTCGACGAATACCCGGAGTTGTGGGATATTGCGTTGACGATGTACACCAATACGCAGAATTACGGGTTGAATTGCGAAATAACCGTTGGTTGCGACCTAACGGATTTTATCATTAAGGAAAGGCAGATTTTCCAAACGGTTATCCAACGACAGGTCGCCGCAATCATGTTGCGCACGTTGGCAATGAACCCCGATGTTAAGGTAAACCGGAACCAAGTAAACGCAACCCGGTTGGAAATTCTTTACGAATTGGACGGCAACGTTGAGGGTCGCCCCGGCGGTTTGGGTTATGACCTTAAAAAAGCATACGAGGCGTTGCGGTTGGATACGCAGGGTATCGACCGTATTTGCCTTACTTGTAATAACCACGGTGTAAAATACCGGACAACGTAAGATTATGGCGGGGTTAAAGTCAATACAGGATTTACGCAACCGGGTTGCCACGTTCAACAACGGGTTATCGTCCGGCGCATACATTCAACAAATCATTTGGGACAATGACGCCTATATTGTTGATATGAATGCCGAGGAACAATTGTTTGAACAAGGTATTAACCGTTTGGGCGTGGATATTATGGATTACGCCCCGTATTCGCCGTTGACGATAGCCATAAAGGAGGAAAAGGGACAACCGACAAACCGGGTAACGTTACGGGATACCGGGGATTTTGAAGCGTCGTTTTTTTTGGAAGTCGGCGACAAACAGTTTGAAATAAAAGCGTCGGATTTCAAAACGGAGGGCTTAATAAAAAAGTACGGGCGGCAAATATTGGGATTGACGGACGAAAATATTGCGGCGTTGATTTGGCAATATATATTCCCGGACTTAATGAAGAAAGCAAAAAACGTATTATATGGCAACGAATAAGAGAACAACCCCTATAATTCCCAACCCGGTTTTAATCGACCGGGTTTTGGGGAACATACAAACCGGGTTAATGGATAACGTCGATTGGTTGGACGTCGCATTTGGGCGGGCGCAACGTATCGCCAAAGTGATACAGGGCAAACGCTATTATACCCCGAACGTATATGCGGGCGGGACGGAATGGAGAGGCGACAATGATTATATCGACGTTTCCCCGGATGCCAATATTGGCAATTTTTCGTTCTTTTGGATAGACGACCCGCAAACGGTCGGTTGGGTTCCCAAAGAGCAAAGCGAGATTAAAGCCCCGTTTTCCCTTATTGTTTGGTTCGATTTGCGCAAGGTTTACCCCGGTCAACTCAACAACCGGAATACCGAGGCATTGAAGAACGAAATATTGACCGTCCTAAATGGCGGTTTTTGGCTGAAAGACGGGACGATTGTAATAAACCGGATTTATGAGTTGGCGGAAAACGTGTACCGTGGGTTTACGTTGGACGAAATAGATAATCAATTTTTAATGCACCCGTTCGGCGGTTTTCGCTTTGAGGGTGTATTGTCAGTTAATCAACCTTGTAACATTTAACGATATGGTAACTTTCATTATTTGGGTTTTGGTCGTGGCAACCGTGGCGGCGTTCCTGTTGACCCTGTTAAAAAAGTGGGGCGTTATTGAGTACGTCCAAGTTCACGGCAACGACTTTTTTGTTAAGATGTTCAATTGCGGCTTTTGCTTATCATGGTGGGCGGGGGTCGTTTTGTCCGTCCTGTTTGCTATATGCACCGGGAACCCGGCATTGTTATTGGTTCCGTTTTGTTCAACAGTCATAACCCGCATACTCTTATGAAAACGACAAAGATAGGGGAACGGGCGGTTGTGTTGTACGACAGTATCGACGAATTGCCGATTTTGCGATTTCACGCATATAACAAAATGTTGCTTATCGACGCCGGGGTTGGGTCGGATTTGAACGATTGGGATGCGCATATTGAAAAGGCAATCCGGTTTATCCGAAAGGAAAAGCCGGATTTGGCGGAAAAGGAATTGGATAATTTGCGGCAAAACGTTTATTTCGTCCAATCCGCCATATCGCCAAAGTATTTGGCGTTTGCCTGTTTGGTTAAGTCCGTGGACGGAACCGAATACAACGATATGACGGCGGACGGTTTGCAAAAGGTATTGGATTTATTCGCCGATGCGCCGAACGCCGAGTTGACCGCCCAATTGGAAGCGGTCAAAAAAAAAATAGATGAAGAATTGCAATTGTATTTTCCTAAACTATTCGACGACGCCACGGTTAAAGAGTATTACGACCAATTGAAGCAACGCACGATGTTAATGTTGGATGCGATAATAAAGGGGGACGAAAGCGACAAACGGGAAGAAATAGACCATATTACGACGTTGTTGTTGACTTATACAAAACCCAAATCGTTTAGCGGGTCGGATAGCGTGGAAATACAATACGACAAGCAGTTTGAAAATATGTGTTTGATGTTGTCCCAACATTTGCACGTAAACCCAAAATCGTTTACCGTTTTGGAATATTACAACACATTTGAATACATTAAGGAGCAAGCGAAAAAAGCAAGCAGAAAAAGCCAAAATAAGGCGATTTAAGGTGTTTTATTTTTCAGACGATAAATTATACATTTGAGAAAAGAAAATTGATTGTAGGGCAAATTGCCCGAAAATAACAAAAACAAATAGTCGGATATATGGCAGATAACAACCCAATTAAATATTCTGATTTGGTAAGCCCCGATAATTCGATTACTGATTTGATAAAGCAATTGGATGAACTTTCAGACGCATATACAAATGCGTTGAAAAATATTAGGGCGGAAGCAATTCAGTTGGCGGCGGTTCTGCAAAAGGTTTCCGGGGCAACCGAGGACGGCAGGAACACAACCAAGAAAGCCGCAGACGATGCGGAACGTTTGGCACGTGCGCAACGTGATTTGACGTTTGCAGAAAGCGAGAACGCCAAAAAGTTAGCCGAGTTAAAATTGGCACAACAGGAAGCGAACCAAATTAATAAACTGATTGTGAAAATAAATCAATCCGCCGAGGGTAGTTATAACCGTTTATCGGCGCAATATTCATTGAATAAGATTTATTTAAACAACATGACTAAAGCCGAACGGGAAAACACCGAGGAGGGGCGAAAATTGGTTGCACAAACCAAAGAAATATACGAAGAAATGAAACGTTTGCAGGAAGCAACCGGGAAATTTCAATTGAACGTCGGAAATTATACGGAGGTGTCCGACGCAATTATTGCGTATGGCGACAAATTAAAAGAAACGTTAGGTTTAAATAGCGCATTTGGCGAAAGTCTTTTGACGTTAGGACGTGGCGGGGCTGAAAGTAAAGCCGTTTTTACAGCTATTGGCGACGGGGCAAAAGCATTGGGAAAAACTTTGTTGGGATTACTTTCAAACCCGGTTTTTTTGGCGATTGCCGGAATTGCGGCGGCGGGTGCGGCGTTTAAATGGTGGTACGATTATAACGCCGGGTTAGTTGAGGCAACGAGATTGACGCAACAATTTACCGGGAAAAGTGGCGATGATTTGAAAGCGTTTAGAAATGAGGTGCAAGCCGTCGCAGATTCGTTCGGCGCAGATTTCCGGGAAACATTGATTGCAACAAACGCATTATCAAAACAATTTGGTATTTCTGCAAATGAGGCATTGCAGTTGGTTAAGGATGGTTTTTTGTCCGGAGCCGATGCGAACGGGGAATTTTTAGACACGTTGAAAGAATACCCGGCATATTTCAAAGAGGCGGGAATATCAGCAGACCAATTTGTTGCAATTGTTACCCAAACAAACAAAACGGGTATCTTTTCAGACAAAGGCGTTGACGCAATTAAGGAGGCAAATTTGCGTTTGCGTGAAATGACGACGGCGACGGCGGCGGCTTTGGACGGTATCGGTATTTCGTCGGAACAAGTTCAAAAAGATTTGCAGACCGGAACCAAAACAACGTTCGATGTTATACAAGACGTTTCCGCAAAATTGGCAGAATTGCCGGATAATGCGGCAACGGTCGGAGCTGCAATTGCAGATATATTCGGGGGACCCGGAGAGGACGCCGGATTGCAGTATTTGCGCACGTTGAAAGATATTTCAACAAACATGGACGAAGTAAAAGGGAAAGCCGGATTGTTAGGACAATTGCAAGAGGAACAATTGCAAAGCCAAATTGAGTTACAAAACGCATTATCCGGGTTGTTTGATGCAACCGGCGGGAATTTTGAAACGTTGACAACGCATGCAAAAGTTTTCGTAAATCAAGGTTTAACAGCAATAATAAAAGGGGTCATTGATATAATCAATTACTTTATTGAGTTGTACAATGAAAGTGTTTTGATACGTGCCATTTGGAACGGTATAGTTGCCGGATTTAAAACCACATTTGACACGTTGGGAAATTTGTTTGGATTCTTTATTGATATTGTCAAAGCAACCGGAACCGCATTAAAGGGAGCGTTTACGTTGGATTTTGACGACGTTAAAAAAGGGTTGTCAGATTATGCAGCCGCATACGGAAATTTGGTAAAAGCACAAGTAAAGGACATTACCCAAAATTTCAAAGAGGGGTTGGATGATATGCAAAAGAAAATAAAGCCGATAACAATCCCCGTTTCCGTAGGAGATACGCCAAAAGAACCGACCGGGAACAAACCCGTAACAACACAGAACCCAACCGTAACGCCGAGGGGTAAAAGCGATGCGGAAAAGGCAGCAGAACAGCAAGCAAAACAAATTGAGGCGGCATATAAAAAGAATTTGGAAGCAACCCGAAAATTGCAGGATGCACAATTGCAGTTGGAAACCGACGAATGGGCAAAGCGTCGCCAACAAACGCAATATCAGTATTCCCGCCAAATTGAGGATTTACAACACCAATTGCAGACCGAAAAGGATTTGAACGAAACCGGACGCCAAGCGATAAACGCCACAATTACGGCGTTGGAACAGCAACAAACCGAGGCATTATTGAAAATCGAACAAGACCGACAATTGCAGGAATTGGCGTTGCAGAAAGAAAGCATTGAATTACGTTTGCAAGCAGTCAAAGAGGGAAGCGAGCAGGAAAGACAATTGCGGATGCAGTTGTTGGAAAACGAAAGACAAACCGCATTATTACAGAACCAACAGAAACCGACCGGGCAACAGCAAGACGCCGGGGCGATTAATGCAAGTTTTGACGCAAAGGGAGCCGGAATTGCGGACGAATATTTGCAAGCGCAATTACAGATATTCGACCAACAACAAGCGTTGGCACAATCGGAGTTTGATTTGTTGAGAAATTCAGAAGCCCGGAAAACTCAATTCCGTTTGCAAGCAGAAAAGGAACGTTTGCAAAAGGTTTTAGAATTAAATCAGCAAGCCGCCAATAAATTGTCTGATGTTGAGGTACAAACAATTCAAAACACTATTAAAAAAATAGACCAAGAAATTGAGCAATCCAAAGGGGAGGAACGAGGAACAGACATTTACGGTTTGTTTGGGCTTAATTTGGACGACGACCAAAAAGAGGCAATTAATACGTCTATGCAATACGCATTGGATGCGTTAAATACATTCACGGCGGCACGTGTTGCCGCAGCAGATGCAGCCGTTGAGCAAGCGGATAAAGAGGTTTCCGCCGCACAATCGGCGTTGGATGCAGAATTGGAAGCAAGGGCAAACGGGTACGCCAATAATGTTGTACAAGCGCAAAAGGAGTTGGATTTGGCAAAGAAAAACCAAGAAAAAGCGTTGAAAGAACAACAGAAAGCGCAAAAACAGCAGGCAGCAATACAAACATTGCAGCAAATCGGAAACATGGTAACAGCAACGGCGTTGATATGGTCGCAATTAGGTTTCCCGTTTGCAATACCTGCAATTGCCGTAATGTGGGCGAGTTTTGCAGCGTCTAAAATCAAGGCGGCGCAATTGGCAAAACAGACCGGAGGAACCGGCGGAACGGAAACATACGGCGACGGTACCGTTGAACTTTTGGAGGGCGGTTCGCACCAAAGCGGAAATGATATTGATTTAGGGACGAAACCGGACGGAACCCGCCGACGTGCCGAGGGAGGCGAATTTTTCGCCGTGATAAATAAACGAAGTTCACGCCGTTTCAGAAAGATAATACCGGACGTTATCAATTCGCTAAACAATGGTACGTTTGCACATAAGTATTTAAAATCCTATTCAGACGGCGACGGTTTGACGTTAAACGTTACCGGACAAAGCCCGGATTTACGCAATTTGTCGGATGATGTAAGGGAAATTAAGGAACAGAACCGACGACGGGTTTACGTGGATGGCGACGGAAATACGATTGAAAGTTACAAGAATTTGAAACGTAAAATAAAAAGACTATGACACCAAAATATAGATTCTTTTTGAAGATAGGGGAGGACGGAACCAGACAACCCGTCTGCCCCAATTATAAGGATGATTTAACGTTGGATTATGAGTTGGAAACAAATCAAAGGTTTTACCGGGCTAAATTGTCCGGTAAAATAAACTTTGTCCGTGCTGATTACGATATTATCAATAACGCCCCGTTTGATTCTGAATTTTTCCTATATATCGTAAAAAACGATGATTGGGGACAAACATACAAGCAATACTATAAAGCAAAGTTTATGAAAACGGATTGTACGTTTAATGATGATGATAAATTGGTTACGGTACAGCCGGAAACAATAGACCAATACAACGACGTTTTGGCAGGATTGGAAAAGGAATACAATTTAATTGAGTTGGCCCCACAAATCGAATTTCTTACAATAAGAAAACGCCCATTGATTCAAATATACTCCCCCGGAGATAGTATTGTTTCGTGCTTTTTGGGCGGCACGAATTGGGAACAAGACGCAAACGCCACGACCGACCAAAAAGCATTAATTGGGACGTATCATTTTGCATTGTGCAATATTTTGAAAGAAATATATATTACGCCAAATAATGGTTCCCCAGCGATAATAAGCGGATTATATACCGGGCGAATGGTTACGGGTTCAAGTGTGGACACTTTCCAGGGAAAATTATACCCGGAATTAAACGTAAATTATTATATCTATATTGCGCAAAAAAGAGTTGGCGGGTTACCGATTGGGGCTGTTACAGTCGAGATACGCAAACAATCCGATGACACGGCGATGTTTCGTTATACAAAGACTTCAACGTCTCCTTTTGATACATTGGAATTTGATTTAACCGCTGTTGAGGGTTCCGGCGCAAAGGGTAAAATGCACGCCTCTATGAAAAGTTATAATATATATGCCCGTTATTTGCTTGATGTTGAGAAAATCGATAATTTAAATACATACCCGTTACCGTCCGAGGACATTGTAGATAATAATAGAAATTACCGCCGGGTAATTGGTTACGCAATCGACGTGGCGTTTATATCTAATAATTTTTCAGATACGCCGACCGAGTGGGGATTAGCCGACAACGGAAAGTATTTTGCGCCGCCTTATTCAATATATGGGCAAACGTTTTATCCAATTGCCCGGTCAACGTGGCGTTATGCGTCGTTATGGTTTGGGTTTTATCTGATGGATTGGATATTAGAGGAAAATGCCCGAAAAGCATATACTTTGCGTGATGCGTTTACATTGTCGTCATGTATCAATGTGCTATTAAAAGAATTTGCGCCCGGAATAACGCATGAAGCGACGCCGGAATACAGCCAATTTCTTTATAACACAAACAATCCTATTTCCGGGCAGTCATTTAAGTTGCTAATAAGTCAGAAAAGTAATATCATTAATGGCGAATATAAAACCCCGGCGCAAAAAGCCCCGATTACATTACAACAGATTATGACGATGTTACGGGATATTTACAAATGTTATTGGTATATTGAGGACGGAAAATTTAAAATTGAACAGGTAAGTTGGTTTAGAAATGGCGGTTCGTATGGATATAACCCGATTATTGATTATGATTTAACACAATTAGAAAACGTTAGGAACGGCAAAAAAATAACTTTTGCAACGTCTGAATATTCATTTGACAAAGTAGAAATGCCGGAACGTTATCAATTTGAGTGGATGGATGATGTAACAACACCATTTGAGGGTTTACCAATAGAAATTACGTCAAAATATGTAACAGCCGGGAAAATTGAAGAAATTAACATATCAAATTTTACGTCTGACATAGATTTGATGTTGTTAAACCCCGGTGCAATTAGTTCCGATGGATTCGCATTGTTTGCAGCAGTTACGCCGTCCGGCGGCGGACAATTGGAATTGCCTTTCACAAAACAAACCGTTGATGGCGTAGAATATTTTTTGCAAAATGGATATTTAGCGTTTATCAATATACAACCGACATATTGGGTTTATGATATGCCCGCACGGAATTTCAAAATAAATAATTCCCCAGATTATGCTATGGGAGGATTGGAACGTAAAAAGAAACAAACATTGAATTTCCCGGCAGGAACCACAGACCCAAACCCGATGCAGTTAGTTAAAACATATATCGGTAACGGTCAAGTTGATAAATTAAGCGTAAATTTGTGTAGTCGAAACATTAAAGCAACGTTGAAATATGATACAGAATAATAATATAAGCGTTTTGCCGTGGTACACGTCAATAAATGAACAGAACCACAGAAAAAGTTACGCATACGGCGCAATTTACCCGTTGTTTGCCCCGGCTGATAGATTGTTACCTTTTCAGATAATCAGAAACACACGGGCAAATAATGTGTCGTCGGTTATATTGTACGATAAAACCGGAAAACAAGTTGCAAACATAACAACGTACATGAAAGAAACCGGATTGCAGATTGTCCGGTTTCAAACGTTGGGTTATGATGTTATATTGTACCCGTCAATATTACCCATGCCATTAAATCAGTTGGACGGAATATATTATATGACGTTATCGGATGGCGCGCAAACGTGGTATTCTGAAATGTTTACGGTCGTGCAAGATGTTTCCGGTTACTTAAAAATACAATGGTGGGATATTGAAAATTTGATATTTGACGCCGGGCAAATAGTATATAAAAACCCGGATTTCAAAAATACGTTGTACCTTTGTACAGAGTTGGGAAAACCGGATTATGAATTTGAAGAGGACGGCGAAGAACGGGACGGGTATTTTTTTCCGGAAAAACAAATTTCAGTCAAAACGTTTAAATGTACGATATTGGCACCGGAGTTCCTTTGCGACGTTATGCGTTTTATCCGTATGGCTGATTACATTCATATAACGGATAAATACGGCAGGGAATACGATTGCGACACGTTTTTAATTACCCCGAAATGGCAAACGCAGGGGGATTTGGCGAGCGTGGAAATTGAGTTTAAAACAAATACCGTCGTGAAGAAAATAGGACGTGGCTATATTATAAGCAATAAAGGAGATTTTAACGGAGATTTCAATAATGATTTCGACAACAATTAAATTATTAGATTATGGGAAATTACGAACAATTAAAACAAGCGATTTCCGATGTAATTAAAACAAACGGAAACCAAGAAATTACGGGGAAGATAATGCAAAATGCTTTATTATCTATTATTGCAACGGTCGGAAGTAATGCGACATTTGCCGGGATTGCAATACCGTCAACAAATCCCGGTACACCCGACCAAAATGTTTTTTGGATTGCTTCAATAAATGGTACTTATAGTAATTTTAATGCAATAGAAGTAAATGATGAAGTTGTAATATTTACTAATAAAACTGGTAGTTGGGTAAAGCAAAGTACGGGTATAGCACTATCGCAATCTTTAAAAGATATAGAAAAAAAGGCAGCAATTGCAATTGATTTTAATACGGATTTAAAAACAACAAGATTACAAGTTGCAAAATCAAATAGAAGAACCGGGAAAATATTAAGTTATAGAAATGGTAAAACCGGAGAGCTTACAACGGAAATGTATATAGGTACATCAATGGATGATAAATATTGGCAAGATAGTTTATTTTGGGCAAGTATTTTCCCGTCAACTAAATTGCCATTTATTAATATTAGTTTTGTAACTAATTCAACATATAATTCACCTGATAGAGCAAAAAATGCACTACCAAATACTTATTATAAGGGAGAGGGATTAATTTTTTCTTATAAGGATGATACGGGTATTTATAGAAGTTATTTGTATTTAGGTCAAATTAGCGGAATCCAATCATATATACCTATTGATAACTATTGCTTTGAAACATTATCATACGACGATA